>ERZ761592.48-NODE-48-length-68308-cov-75.872079_pt1 | contig 68308 bp, 85 predicted proteins | sample MGYA00433095_ERZ761592 | MGnify/ENA primary metagenome ERZ761592 (study PRJEB28899, sample SAMN03785554) | bioreactor sludge metagenome | biome: EBPR Sludge; feature: EBPR Bioreactor; material: 0.22µm filtered reactor supernatant | place: Saint Lucia: Queensland... | reverse complement strand
GGGTCTTGAACTCGGCGAACTCGCCTTGGCTGTCTGACATCGGTGCTGTGTGCATGCATGCTCCTTCTCGTTTCTCCACCAGCCGCCCAACCCGCCAGTCAAGCGGACCAGGCCTGGCGGCCCGGCCGCTTACCGGCAACGTTGGGCCGCTACTTCACCTTCGCCACCGGCACACACCGATAGCGCGCCTCGCCGCGAATGTCTTGGATCGCCTGCGCCAGCTTCTCGCACTCTTGCGCGCTAGCAATGTTGTCAACCACCGCAGGCCCTCCGTTGTGCGTCCATCCGCCGATGAAGAACACCAGCACCCATACCGTCGTCGTTCCCATGCTTCACGCTCCGGGGCCAGCGGCCCAGACGGTGACGCGGTAGTGCTTGATCGTGGGTGTGTGCATCGTCTTCTCCAGGGTCACAGGTTCTTGAGAAGCGCCTGCAGTTGGCGCAGCTTGACCACGTCGGCGCTGGTCTTCTCCTGCGCCTCGACGATCTCGACGGCCAGGTCGTCGATGTCGCGCGCCATCTCCTCCAGGCGCGCCGCGGCAGCGCGCAGCTCGGAGGCGACCTTTGCGAGCTGATCCAGGGTCGATGCTCGTTCCGCGGCGTGCGGCGTTGCGTCAGGCACGATGACGTCTCCTTGTGGTTGTGCGCTGGGCTTCGTGACTTCGGTGATGTACGGTGGACGGACTTTGCGGCGTCGGAAGTGACCCGGGCCTGGTTCGTCGATCAGCCCGGCCTTCACGAGGCGGCCCAGGCATCCCAGGATGACGTCACGGTCGGCTCGGCTGCCGGCGCGACGCAAGTCCTGGTCGATCTGGTGTGTGGTCCACGTCTCGTTGACCGGAACGGATCGCAGCACGCGCTTGGCCATCTCGTTGAGGCCGCGCTCAATCTGTTCGGCGCGGGATGCGCTGAGCACATTCGTCTCCTTACGGTGGGGCCAGTTTCGGCTGGCGCGTGCGGCCGAACTGCGCGTCTGCGCCGCTGCTCACGGCCTCGAAGTGCGGCCGCTCGAGCACGACCTTGCCGGTGGTGCGAAGGCGACGAGCCCGCCAGAAGCCCTGCCGGTGCAGCTCGGCGAGCTGGGCGGCCGGCTGGCGATAGCCGGTCATCCTCTCGATCACCGCGGCGGGCACCAGGTCGTCGCTCACGCGAACCTCCGCAGCCAGCGGGCCATGGTGCTTGCGACCCAGGCGGTCTTTCGGTCCATGCGCTCCAGCAGCAGAGCGCCGAATTGGTGTTCGGTGTTGTTCTGGCCGAGGCGCTTGGATCGGCTCCCGCTCAGGCGCTGCGTGCCGGTGCCGCGGCACAGAGAGCACAGCACGATGGGCTGGCCAGCGCCGCCGCTGAACCCGCGGCCCGTGCAGGCCGGGCAGCGATCGTCGATCCAGTGCGCCAGCGCGGCCGCGGCAATGCGCATGACGTCGGCGTCGTTGAGCATCACGCGGTTGATGGTGGCCTGCTTGAGCGCGTAGGCGGTCAGGCGCAGCTTCGTCGGCTGCAGCGACTGCAGCTGCGACATCACGATGGCGCGCGCGATGCGGCTGTTGGCGACCAGTGCGAGCTCGCGCTTGTTCACCGCGTCGTACTCCGCGCGCAGTCGGTACAGGGCCGTGCCGAGCGAATCCTTGGCCCACCCCGCGGCGATGAGCACGTCCACGTCGCCCTGGCGCTCTGGCGTGGCTTCCAGATGCGAGGACTCCAGTGCGCGCGCATACCGCTCTGGGATGGTGGGGCGATCGCCCGGCACGGTCATCGCGCGACCTTCAGCAGGCCTTTCCGCGGCGCTTCTCGGCCTTGCTCTCCTTGGCCGGCGGCGGCTTCTGGCCGGGCTTGGGCTTGGCGTTCTTCATCGGGGCGGTCTTGGTGGGCATGGTGCCTCTCCTGTGTCGCCGGCATCGTCGGCTGCCGGCATGCCGTCATCAGTAGCCCATGAGCCGGCGGATCGTCACCGCCAGGGCATCGAGCATGGTCATCTTCTTGATCGCCCAGATACGGCGCTGGCCGTGCCATCCGAGCACGCTGCCGCGGTGGCACTCCGCGCACAGCGCGACTGACAACCACCACATGCCTTGCTCGATTTCGTGCGCCTCGCTCGGCGCCGAGTAGCCGCCGCCGGTGTCGCACACCGAGCACGGCAGCAACTTCACCCGCTCGACGTGCTCGCGCTCCGCGCGAGTCATCGAGGGCTTGTTCCTGGACTGCATCGGGTTGCATCAGCCTTCCCCGAAGGCGCCGAACGCGCCCAGGATCGCGTCCATCGCACCCTGACGCTGCGCGGCCGGCATGCGCGGCCACAGCCACTTGGCGGCGCGCTCGGTGCGCAGGAAGGCCACGGCCGCCGCGTGGAACTCCTCCATCTCGTCCTGCCCCAGCCTCGCGTAGCTGATCGACTTCGGGATGGGCACGATGCCGCCGCGCGGGCCGGCATGCCATTCGACGTGGCCAGCGCCGATCTTGAGCCAGTCGCGGAAGGACTCGAAGGACTCGAACCGCTCCTGCCCCTCGAAGACCCTCGTCTCCAGGGCCATGTGCTTGCGGTGGAACCAGCCCAGGCGCTCCTTGTGCGTCCAGATCGTCTGGACTTCGCCGGGCTCCATGCGCCACATCCGGGCCCACAGCCGCAGCCAGGCCCGCTGGTTGGCCTCGCCCAGCCCGCACACGATGGTCGTGACCAGCCGACGCAGCGCGGCCTTGTCCTCCTCGGAGAGGACGACATCGGCGCGGCGCACGAGCTGGATTTCCACGGCTCAGACCAGGAACGTCGGCGGCACCGGGAAGCTGGTGCCGATCGGTCGCCACAGGTGCAGGCAGTGAGGGTGCAGATCCACGTACTCCGACTCGGCCGGGTGGATCTGCAGCACCGTGTCCTCGGGCTCCCAGAAGACGCTCTTGACGTAGCACATCTCTGCCCAGGTCGGGATGCGCGGCGCGCTCAGCGTGACGCTGACGTGCTCCCAGCCGAAGTTGTCGGTGGCGATGCAGTGGAGCCGTGCATTCGACAGCGACCGCGGTGGCGCCGGGAGGACGAAGGCGCCGTTGTTGCCGGAGCCGCGCTCGGTGCCCAGGCGGCCGCGTGTGACGCGGAACTGGTCAGGGACGCGGAAGGCCATTCACGCCTCCTGCCAGCCGGTCTTGAGGGTGTAGGTCGCCAGAACCCGGCGCGGTGCGGCCGCCGTCGAGAAGCGGAACGCGGCCGCCTTGTCGACCGACGCCAGCAGTTCGCAGGCCTGGCGGCAGGTGCTGAAGGCCAAGTCGTCGGCGGCGTCGAACTCGGCCAGCTTCATCCACGGGCCGTAGTAGTTGGCTTCGAGCTGGACGGGATGCTTGATGGCGCGCGCGGCGCGCACGCGCTCGACGCGGGCCGACTCCATGGCCTCAGCGGCGCTGACGGGGGGCTTCATCGGGTTCTCCTCGGGTGGTAGCGGCCGCCGCCCACGGGCGGCAGTCGGCGGGGTTGAGCTGGCTCACGTAGCCCGGCGGCAGGACGACCTCGCGGCTGGGCGTCGGGCAGACCGTGAAGCACGGTTCGCTGGGCACCCGCGGTGCATCCGGCTCCAGGCGCAGCGCCTTGCGCTTCGCGCGGCGCGCGTTCTCGGCCGCGCTCCAGCCTGGCATCGTGTGCGGCGCCGGTTCGGGCGGCCGGTAGGTGTTGAAGGGCGTGCTGGCGGCGCGGGGCATGGCTCAGGCCTCCTGTGCTTCGTGGTCCAGGGACCGCGGTATGGCGGCCCGCCAGGCGTCGCGCTGCGCCTTGGACAGCCGCTCGCCGCGCTGTTCGCGCTCACGCAGCCGGTAGGCCCATTCGCGGCTACCTGCGGCGCCGCTCATGCGCGCCTGCAGCACTGCCGCGGCACGGCGCAGCCGCTCCGGGTCGTGAATCACGGCACGCGCCGCCGGCGGCGGCGCCGCGCGCTGGCCGCGCTCGGCCAGGTGCTGCAGATGCGCCGTCAGCGCCGGCCATTCGTGCGGCGGCGCCGCGGCGTGCGCGCTGCACAGCTGGCCCAGCTCGGTGCGCACCGTCCTGCGGTGCGGGCAACCGTGGGCATTGCAGCGCAGGGTCGACGGCGGCGCACTACCGGCCGGCTCGTCGTCGGTGTCGGGGTTGAAACCTCTGCTCATGTGCGTTCCTTCGGGGCGTAGAAGCCCTCGACGACCTTCACGAAGTTGGTCGGCCGCAGCAGCCACTCCAGCGTGGCCTGGAACGGCGGACCGCCCGGCGTCTGCGGTGGGCTCTTGCCCATCAGGTGCGGGCAGGTGGCCACGTAGCGGAAGAACCGGGCGAAGTACCGCAGCCCCTCCTCCTCGTCCCGCCAGCGCCGTTCGATGGCCACCTCGCGCCAGCGTCCGCGGGAAAACGCCTGGCGGCGGTCGTCCCAGCGCGCGACGCGGTCCAGCGTCGGCAGCAGCTCGTGGTACAGCGCAACGAGCTTCTGGTGCGGGCACCGTTCAGCCACCGCCAGCCACGGCTTGGCCGGGTCCGTGGTCTTCGGGATTACCCCGGTCTGGTCGCCCGGAGCGCCAGCTCCGGCGACGACCACAGGTGAGCGAAGCGAACCTGTGGTTGGTATTCCTCCGTTAGGAGGTTCAGGTTCAGGTTCAGGTTCAGGTTCAGGTTCAGGCCGCACTTCGCCGCGCGTTGCGGCGGAATGCTGCAATCCGCCGCATTTGTCAGCGAGTTCGGCGACTAAGTTGTTGAATTTCTTGATGGCGTCCTCGTCTCCGGCCAGCAGTTCGATGGGCGGGAGGGGGAATCGGACGCGCCGGACCCGCAGACGTTGGCCGTAGCGGGGGATGAACCCGAAGACTCTGGCGCCGGGCCCGGGGTACAGTCGGATCAGGTCGAGGTCGGCCAGGATGGGCAGCAGCCGCTCGATGTGCTCGTGCTTGAGGTCGGACTTCTTGTGCAGCCGGTGCGTCGTGGCCTCGAACAGGCCCAGGTCGTCGGCCGTCAGCAGGATGGCCAGGAACAGCCAGCGCCCTTCCATGGGCAGCTTGGCCACGCGCTCGGACTCCAGGATGTCCTGGCGGATGAGTTTGGCCCCCATCAGCGCAGCCTCCACAGGCGCACCGGATGCGCGTGGGTCTTGGGTGAAGCCGCGCGCCGGTAGACCGGCTGGCCGGTGTCATCGAGCACCGGCTCGATCAGCCCGGCCTCGACGAGCAGGCGCGGCAGCGCGCCCCACGCCTTGTGCGACGGCGGCTGGTGGCGCGCCGTGGCGCGGAACCGCTCGATCGTGGTGCGCTCCAGGCCGCGGGCTTTCTCGATGGCCGCCCAGCCGCGGAACTCCATGACGACCTCCTCGGCCCAGGAGCCGGAGAAGTCCAGCGCGAGCTGCTGGCCGGCGCGCTTGAGTTCGATGCCGGTGGCGACGGACTCCACCCCCAGGCTCATCGACGCACCTCCCAGTGCGACCCCGGAATCGGGCCTTTTGCGGCCCCGGTTCCGACCACCCGCCGGATGCGATCGACGGCTAGGCTTTCGACATGAGCCGCACCGAACACCCGCGCATCCAACAGCGTCCGAACGAACTCGGCCAGGGGCATGCCCTCGGCCGCGGCCAGCCGCCGAAGACCATCAGCCGTGGCGGCGCCTACTCGCAGGGTCGGCAGCTCGATGAGCTTGCCGTCGCTGTGTGTGCGTCCTGAGCGGCTGAGACAGGGGAGCAGGGCATGAAGCCGCGAAGCATTGCCGTCGCCGCGGCCGCGCTGCTGGCGCTGGTCTACGGGACGCATCTGCTGGTGCAGCCATCGGCCGATGAGGAGCGCGAGGCACGCATTCGGGCGCTGCAGGCACAACAGAACAGCCTGGCAGCCGACATGCTGGAGTCCTGGGCGCAGTGCGTGGCGCTGGAGCAGGTCAGCCAACAGGCCGGCCAGGCCTGCTACGAGCGCGCCACCCGCCGCGCCGAGCATGCGGGCGACATGCTGCAGCGACTGCAACGTCGCATTGACGCCGAGGGTGGCGCCGGCGATCACGACGACCCTCCTAGTGCGGCCGCTGGCACGCCCGGTAGTGCGGAGCGATCGCGTTGATCGTGCTCAGCCTCGGGTCGCGCGTCACGCCTTGCCGCAAACCGTAGAGCGTCGTGTACGGCACCTTGCTCAGCCGGCTGAGACGCTTGAGCTGCCACAGCTCCAGCTTCTCCAGGTGCTCGCGCACGTCCTCGGGAGTGCAAATCTTCAGAGCCATGCCCGCAGTGTACCGAGAAACGAACCTGGGCTGCCAATGTGGTTCGCTTTACGGTACGTAAGACGTCGGCCATTCCCGACTCGATGCACCGTATTCGGTTCGCCACCCTGCTAGGGTTTACAGGCCATGAAAACCCGCGATGTGACAGACACGCGAGCCGTCCTGTGGGCGGCGGTGTCGCAGCTGATGCTTGAGCAGTGGGGGCGAGAGAACCTGCGCCGGCTGGCCAGAGAGGCCGAGGTGTCGCCTTCGACCGCCAGCCGCATCAAGGATGGCGGGACGTCGATCGGCCTGGATGTACTGGAGCGCGTGGCCCAGGTCTTCGGGGTAGAGCCGTGGCAGCTTATTGCGGCCGGCGGCGAGGCGGGTCAGCCGCCGCTGATGCGCCTGTCGGCCGAGGCGCTGGACCTGGCCGAGTCACTGGACGCGATCGCCGACCCGCGCAAGCGATCGCAGGCCTACGCGCTGGCGATGCACGCGCTGCGCGCTATCGACGCCCGAGCTGACTCTGCCAAGGCCTCCGACGCTGCGTCCAGCGCCGATTCCGCGCGCGCGCCGCAGCCCAGGAGACGGCCGCGCGTTCCTCGCTGAACGGCATCAACAGCAGGCCGGCATCGCACGCGCTGTAGGCCCACGCCTCGGCCGTAGCGCGCTGTATCTCGAGCGTCAGCAGCGCCACGGGAACGCCGCGCGCCGGAAGCTCGTCGGTCACACCGGGCAGCAGCACCGCAGCTCGGACATCGAGCACAGGCACGATGCAGGAGCTTTGCGCGTGCCACAGCCGCATGCGCACCGCGTGCGCGCCCGCCGGCCCGAATGGGCCGTTCGCTCGAAGGATCAACACATCGCCGACAGTCTGCCAAGACCACCGCAGGCCGTCGGCACATTGGGTGCCTGCGTCCATAAGTCGGCGCAATGGTAACGGCACCCCCTAGAACATAGCCCCCGCGACCACGGGGTACGCGGCGCCTTGTTGTCACGATGTTCGGTAGGCCGTACACTGCGGGCGACCCGTAAAACGAACGTCAGCGGGTCATCAACCCGATCGAGGAACGCCCATGAACGCACCCGAGCCGCGCGCCGTCGCCACGGTCGAAGCGCAGCGCAGCACTCCCATCGACCTGCTCTCTCCGCAGGGCTTCGAGTTCGGCATCCGCCTGGCGCGCGCGCTGGCCAGCAGCAACGCGGTGCCCGAACAGTTCCGCGCCACGATCGAGAAGAAGGATCGGGACTTCAACGTCACCTACGTCGAGAACCCGAACGCGATCGGCAACTGCCTGGTGGCCATCGAGGTCGCGCGCAGTATCGGCATGAGCGTGGTGAGCGTCATGCAGAACGCCGACAACATCAACGGCAAGCTGCGGTGGACGAGCAAGTTCCAGATCGCCGCGGTGAATGCGTCGGGCCGCTTCGGGCCGCTGCAGTACGACATCAAGCCGCGGGGCAAGATCAAGGCGAAGTACCGAGAGAAGCAGGGCTGGAACAAGCAAACCCGGAAGTACGACTACGTCGAGCACGAAGTCGAAATCGAGGACGTCGAGTGCCGCGCCTGGGCCTACGCGCGGCAGAACGGCGTGCTGACCACGCGGCGCGTCGAGGGCCCGCCGGTGAGCATGAAGATGGCCGTCGAAGAAGGCTGGTACGCGAAGGACGGCAGCAAGTGGCAGGGCGAAATGCGCGAGCTGATGCTGCAGTACCGCGCCGGAACTTTCTTCGCGGCGATCCACGCCAGCGACATCGTCATGGGCATGGGCCAGCCGGCCGAGGTCGAGCGCGACATCATCGACATCACGCCGGAGACGATCGAAGTCCCGCCGCCGCCCGCAGCGCCGCCCGCAGCGCCGCCGACGCCGCCGATGCGCGCCCAGGCGCCTGCACCGGAGCCGGCCCCAGCGCCGGAGCCGGCCCCAGCGCCGGAGCCGGCCCCGGGGCCGACGCCGAGCGGCCAGCAGAGCGGCCAGTACGGCGACAGTGACCTGCCGTGGGACGATGGCCCGAGCCCCGCGCCGGCACCCGCCCAGGTGGCGCCGCCTCTGTCCCCGCCGCCGCCGGCCGCGCCGGCCGCGCTGCTGGCCAGTGCCGGCGAGCGGCAGAACCTGCGGCGCGCCTGCGAGGCGGCCGACGTCGACCTGGGTGAGCTGCTGCGTTCGGTGGGCGTCAACGTCGACCCGAACACGCTGGACGGCCTGACCAAGGAGCAGTGGAGGTTGGCCAAGACCAAGCTGGGCTAACCGTGCTCACCTTCGACGAGGCGACGCATACCTACCGGTGGAACGGTGTGCGCGTGCCGAGCGTGACCCAGATCATGGCGCCGCTGCACGACTGGTCGCGTGTGCCGCCAGCGGTGCTGCGCGCCGCGCAGGAGCGCGGCACCTACGTCCACAAGCTCACGGAGGCCTACGACCTGGGGCTGCTGGACGAGGCGGCGATGCTGGCGGACCCGCAGCACGCGCGCTTTCACGGCTACCTGCGGGCGTGGAAGGCGTTTCTGCAGGACCACGATCCGCGCTGGTTCGCCATCGAGCAGCCGATGTACTCGGCGCGGCTCAAGTACGCCGGCACGCCGGATCGCAGGGGCTCGCTGCATGGGTCGATGCCCGGCGTCTGGACCATCGACATCAAGACGGCGACCGATGCGCACGAGCCGTGGGGCGTGCAGACCGCCGCCTATCGCTCGATGTTTGCGGAACAAGACCCCGAGGCCGCGCTGGACCGGCGCGGCACGGTGCAACTGGCGGCCGATGGCAGCTACGAGCTGCTGCCTTGGACGTCCCCGGACGACTGGAGCTGCTTCACGGGGCTGCTGGCCGTCCATCAATGGCAGGAGGCGAGACGATGAAGCTCATGATCCCCGAAACCCAGGCGCTCATGGAGCGCCGCGGCGCGCTCGCGCCGGCGCTGGAGCGCATCGGCGACCTGGTGGAGGTATCCCCAGAGAGCCGCTTGGTGGCCAGCACGATGCGCGTGCAGGAGCTGCTGGACAAGATCGCCGACGACATCGAGGTCGGGCGTGACCTGGTCATCGACTCGCCGGACATGCTGGCCGAGGCGCAGGAGATTGCCGGCCGGCTGGCCGCGGTGGCCTCCGACAGCGGCGAAATCGAGCGCGAGCGCCAGGCCCAGGTCGGGCCCTACAACGCGGTGGTCAAGCTCATCAACGCCGGCTACAACACGCCGCGCCAGCACGTGAAGGTGGTCCTGGACGCGCTGCGCACCAAGATCGTCGACTACGACCGCGAGCAGCGGCGCCAGGCCGCCGAGCGTGCCGAGCGCGAGCGCCGCGAGCGCGAGGAGGCCGCGCGCCGGGCCGCCGATGCCGAGCTGGAGGCCAAGATTCAGGCGGCCGAGCTGATCGCCGCGGCCAAGCAGCACGACGGCATCATGGCCGCAGAGCTGCTGCAGCAGGCCTCGCAGGTGCAGGACGCGGCCACCGGCGCCGCTGTGCAGGCCGTGCAGGCGCTGCACGTCGTCGCCAAGCCGACCGCGGTGCGCGCCAAGGGCGTGCGCGGCAAGTGGGAGGCCGAGCTGCTGTCGCTGGACGCGCTGATCGTGGCGTGTGCCGAGCGCCTGGCCAAGGGCGACCGCAGCCTCGTCAACCTGCTGTCGCTGGACCAGAGCGCGGCCAACAAGCTCGCCGCCGCGCTGGAGGAGGGCATGACCGTCCCGGGCCTGCGGGCCGTGTACCGCGAGTCGGTGGCGATTCGCAAGGGGGTCGTATGAGCGGCCCCGCGAACGCCATGCCGGACGCGCCGCGGCTTCGGGACTTCGTCGACAACCTCAAGGCCGTGCGGGGCGAGGCGACTTCAACGCGCGTCATGCACCTGACGGCGCTGCTCTACAACAACAGCACGATGGCGTCACTCATCAAGGAAGCCCCGCCGGACATCATCCAGGCCCTGGCCCCGTTCCTCTGCGCGGTTCAGGGCTCAATGCTGGAGGCCCTCATCAACGACAACCACTCGGACGTCGCCAACGATGTCCGGGTGGCCGTGCAGATGCTCAACGACGACGGCATGGATCACATCAACAAGCTCAAGGGGCGCAGCAATGGGTAGCGTCTTCGACCTGGTCAAGCCCGTCACGGGATCAACGCGCATCAGCGGCATGGGCTACGACCCTGCGGCACAGCGCCTGGTGTTGACCTTCCACAGCAGCCAGGCGGCCTACGTGTACGACGGCGTGCCCGCCGAGGTCCACCAGTCGCTGGCCGAGGCCGAGTCGATCGGCAAGGCCTTCGGCGCGCTGGTCAGCGGCAAGTTCCCCTTCGAGAAGCACGAGCGCGACGCCAAGCGCGAGTCCTGAGTTTCCCGGGCGAGTGCGGCGGGGTTGAGCCTCCTCCTCCCTCCCGTTGTTCCCCGCCGCCGCGCGCAAGCGCCGCCCGCTTTCTTCAACCCACCGGAGAGTCCCCGATGAGCGACATCCCCAAGCGAACCTTCGCCGACACCATCAACGCGCTGCGCCGCGGCGCGCTGGCCGTCGACCTGGACGCCGCGCTGCAGCGCCTGGTCAAGGAGGCCGAGTCCTCCGGCAAGGGCGGCTCGCTGACGCTGACCATCAAGATCAAGCCCAGCAAGGGCGGCCCCATGGAAATCGTCGACGACTTCAAGGTCACGCCGCCCAAGCCCGAGAAGGGCATCACGCTGCTGTACGCCACCCCCGACGGCCACCTGCAGCGCAGCGACCCGCGCCAGGGCGAGCTGGAGGGGCTGACCGTCATCGAGAAGGCGACCACCGAGGTCCGCGTCGTCAACAAGGCCTGAGCGCCACAACCCAAGGAGAACCCGATGGACACCCCGCAGATCAAGACCGTCACCGAGGCCGAAGTCGTCGCCGAGCTGGCGCGCCGCGCGACCGATGCGCGCGTGATGCCCATGGCCGGCTCGGTCCCCTTCATCGTCATGGACCGGGGCGACCGGATCGAGGGCCTGGAGTTCCTGATGCCCGAGCCGATGCGCAAGCGCGGCCTGACCCGGCTGCAGGACGAGCAGAGCTTCATCGACTACGTCAAGCAGGAGGCCACGGACGCGACCCGCATCTACCTGGACTCCGAGAACGACGACAACACGGTGCTGGTCGCCGTGATCGACGACCACGGCGGCGCCCCGGGCTGGAAGCAGTACGCCGCCACCTACCACTGCAAGCCGAGCATCGAGTGGAAGACGTGGACCGCGAAGGATGGCTCCCCGATGAGCCAGCGCGAATTCGGCACGTTCCTGGAGGACAACCTGGTCGACATCGTCCGGCCGGATGCCGCGCAGGTGCTGGAGGTCGCGCTGCAGCTGGAGGTCAAGAAGACGCTGCGCTTCGGCAGCGCGACGAGGCTGGACAACGGCCAGGTCCAGATTCGCTACGAGGAGACGATCGAGGGCAGCGCGCGCAACGGCATGCTCGAGATTCCGCAGGACATCGACATCGCCATCCCGGTGCTCAAGAACGGCCCGATGCACAAGATCCGCGCGAAGCTGCGCTACCGCGTGATGGACGGCGGCGAGCTGCGGCTGTGGTACGACCTGGACCGCCCCCACAAGGACCGCGAGCACGCCATCGAGGAGCTGCGCAAGCGCGTGGCCGAGGCGCTGGGCAGGCCGGTGTTCCTGGGTGCCACGTCGTACAAGGTTCCGTCGCAATGAGCCGCCGCGCCAGGGCCCGGCAGGCGGCCATGCAGGCCCGCTATGCCGACGCCTGGGACGGGCCCGAGGATGACCCCGAAGACTCCGAGGGTGGACACACGGACCTGGCGCTGCATAATGGAGCCACCCCGAATAGGGAACAGGCCACCCCGCCGACAACGGCCGGGCGGCAGATCACAGGCTCCCCGGAGCCCCCGCCTGGCGGCCGTGCCGCCTGATCCGCGCGTGCCGCGGCGCCCATAGGCGGGCGAACTCGTCCCTGAATTCCCTTGCGAGGTAGCTCAGTGGTAGAGCGGGTGGCTCATAACCACCAGGTCGTCGGTTCGATTCCGGCCTTCGCATCCAGATACACCCCGCAGGGGCTAACCGTGGTGCGTCCCACGGGATGAAGTCATAGGCGCCGGCGCGCTGTGCAGGGTAGCGCCGGCCGAGGCATAGACGTTGCGCTCGCCTGCACCATCGCCCCGTTCTTGATCCTGAAGCCCGCCATTCGGCGGGCTTTGTGCTTTCTGGAGTTGCCCATGAACATCCAGCTCATCCGCTCGTCCGAGGTCCGCGCCACGCCGGGCGGCCCCGGCATCGAGGGGCGGCCCGGGGTCTGGTATCAGACCAGCGACGAGAAGCCGTCGCGCACCTTCTGGTGGGACGGCGAGAAGATGGTCCAACTGCTGACCGCCGGCGAGACGAACGCCGTGCGTGGCGCATCCGCCGCCGGTGGCGTGCCGACGAAGGCCGATGTGTCGGCCGCGGTGGCCAGCCTGATAGGCACGGAGCACGCCACGGACAAGATCACCACCCTGCGCGAGTCGGCGCACTTCCTGCGCCAGGCCGCGATGGGCGCCACCTGGGCCGAAATCCAGGCCTGCCACACGCTGGGCTCGCGCAAGCTGTGGGTGCGCCAGCAGCTCGCCATGTCGCTGTCCAAATCGTTCCGCCAGCGCATGTTCGACGCGCCCATCAGCGCCACCGACGTCGCGGGGGCCTCGTATGCATCGCCCGTGAGCTACACCGTCAACACCGGCTTCGGGTTGCACGCCGAGCCGGCCATCCTGCGCTTGCGGTGCCTGTGGGCGGTGGCCAAGTTCTTTCCGGTCGGATTCCCTGGCGGCGGCATTGCCAGCGTCGCCAACTACGAAGGCCCGTGCTGGCTTGACCGGTTGAACGCGCACGTCTTCGGCAACTTCCGCGAACTGCTGGAGAGCGTGAGCTACAGCACCCCAATGGCCAGCATGCTGACCTTCAACGCCAACGAGAAGGCGGCCCCCGACGGTTCTACCCAGCCTGACGAGAACTACGCGCGGGAAATCATGCAGTTGTTCACCATCGGGCTGTGGGAGCTGAACCCCGATGGCACGCAGCGCCTGGACACCGACGGCCAGCCGATCCCGACCTACACCAACGACGACATCCGGCAGCTCGCGCGGGCCTTTACCGGGCTGTGCCGGCCCGACCTGGCCAGCAACCTCTACACCGACCCCAACCCCTCGGCCGGCACGATCAGCAACATGCGCACGCGGTTCGGCATCTCGAACAATCTGACGCGCGCGCAGATGCTGTTCGACAACCCGGACCTGCGGCAGAAGCACTTTCACTACCTGTACGAGTGGGGAGCGAAGCGCGCGCTGGGCGGCCGCGTCGACATCACGGAGGGCACCGATCCGGTGACGAACCTGACGATCGTGCACGACGCGCTTTTCAACCACCCGAACACGCCGCCCTTCGTCGCGCGCCGCTTCATCCAGATGCTGGTCAAGAGCAACCCCACGCCGGCCTACGTGGCGCGCGTGGCGGCCAAGTTCATCGACAACGGCTTCGGCGTGCGCGGCGACATGAAGGCGCTGTGGACGGCGATCCTGTGCGACCCGGAGGCCTCATACGACGGTGCCATCGACGAGCACGGCGGCCGGGTCCGCGACGGCTTCGAGTGCTGGATTCACTGGCTTCGGGTCATGCACCGCGAGAACAACAGCGGCTTCCTGTCGTGGGCGCAGAACTCGCGCACGGACCACATGAACGACTTCGGCAACGCCGACTTCCTCAGCGCGCCGAGCATCTTCGGCTTCCACGACGCGAACCACACCGAGGGCTCGCTGGCCGAGTGGGGCCTCGAAGCCCCGGAGATTGGCCAGTGGTCGGACGTGCTGATGGTGCGCAGCGTCAACAGGCTGCGCAACCGCTGGACGGCCTCGGAGCCGCGTGACACGCCCGCGAACTCGGTCTACATACCATCGGGCGGGTATGCCTCCTACCTGCCGGTCACAGGCACTGCGGCCGAGCTGGCCGAGCGGCTGAACCTGCTGTTCTGCGGCGGCCGCATGAGCCCGGGGCTGCGCGCCTCGATCGAGAGCGTCACGGGCAGCATGGCCACGGGCACCGACACCGAGCAGCAGGACCGCGTCTCGGTGGCCGCGCAGCTGGTCGTCTCCAGCCCGGACTTCCGCATCCAGCTTTGAGGGGACAGCCATGAGCGTGCCAGCCAGCTACACCGCCCCGAATGTCGTCGCCGACCTGACAGCGGCTGCGGCAGCGGGCGGCGGGACCGACTTCAGGGCCTTGGTCTGCGTCTTCCTGTTCGGCGGCAACGACCACTACAACACGGTCATCCCGTTGACCGGGGCCAATCGCCAGCAGTACGACTTCTACCGGCCCGACCAGACGAACGTCGGCATCCCGATCGCGCAGGCGCCGACGAATCACCTGGGCGCCGACTGGCGACTGCACCACAACCTGGGCGGGCTCAAGACCCGGTGGGACGCCGGCGACCTGGGTGTCGTGCTCAACGTCGGCATGCTGATCGAGCCGACCACGCGCCAGGCCTACCAGGCCAGGTCTGTGCGCATCGCGCAGCAGCTGTTCAGCCACAATTCCCAGCAGCAGCAGTGGCAGGCCCTGGAGCAGTTCGGCTTGCCGATCCTGCGCGGCTGGTTCGGGCGCGCAGCGAACCTGGCTGCCGGCTACTTCAACCCGGCGCCGACGGACGGCCTGCCGCCAGGCTTCAGTGTGTCGGGCCTGCAGACGCTGATGCGGGGCTACGCCGGGCTGCGCTCCTCGGACATGCAGGAGGCCGGCCCGAGCACGATCGAGTCCTTCACCGCGCACTCGACGACCGTGGAGTCCGGCGGCCACGCCGCGGCCGCGCGCATCCGCTCGGACTACCAGAACGCGCTTCAGGGGTACTGGGCAGACCGGATGACGTCGGCGATCGCGCGCCAGGCCTCGCTGGCCGCCGCGCTGCAGGCTCTGCCCGGCACGCCCAATGGCCGCTTCGACGCCGTCTCCGGCAACAGCCTGGCCCAGCAACTGCGCGTGGTGGCGCGCGTGATCCATTCGCGCACCCAGTTCGCGCAGCGCCGGCAGCTGTTCTTCGTGAGCATCGGCGGGTTCGACACGCACGACTCGCTGCGCGCGCGGCATGACGCGCTGATGAGCACGGTGGACGAGGCGCTGAACACCTTCTGGCTGGCGCTGGGCGACCTGTCGATGCAGGACAGCGTCACGACCTTCACGATGAGCGACTTCGGCCGCGCGCTTATCCAGAACGGCCGCCTCGGCACGGACCACGGCTGGGGCGGGCACCACTTCGTGATGGGCGGCTCGGTCAACGGCTCGATCTACGGGGCGCCTTACGACATGACGGTCGACGGTCCGCAGGACTCCGGCCAGGGTCGCAGCATCCCGACCCTGTCGTGCGACCAGTACGCCGGTGAGCTTCTGCGCTGGTGGGGCATCCCGTCGCAGCATCTGCGTCTGGTGTTGCCGAATCTGCCGAACATGCTCAGCACTGGCATCGCGGGGCTCATGCAATGAGCGACCCGGCATCCTCGGGCGCCGCCGCCGGCGTGGTGGGGTGGAAGGCCATCGGCGGCGCGGCTGGCGCCGCGGCCGCTGGCGCCGGCCTGGCTGCGGTCGTGGTCATGTGCATGACCCCGCCGCGCAGCTTGCGCGAGTGGATCGTGGGCATCATCTGCACCGTGCTCGGCTCGGTGGCCGGCGGCGCCTTCGTGATCTTGCACTTCAACCTGCACGCCTGGGCGGACAGCTACCTGGGCCTGGTGTCGATGCTGGGGCTGGTCTTCGCGTGCGGGCTGCCTGCCTGGACGGTCGTGCGCTGGGTGTTCAACTTCCTGGAGCGCCGCCGCCAGTCAGACATCGCCGACATCGCCGACGAGCTCCACCGCCGGCTGCGCGGCCGCGACAAGCCACCGCTGTAGTCCGGCCCCATGAAGCTGCTGCGCCGTCTCATCTGGGACGGCAAGACCGGGCGAGCCTGCGCCGGCTGCCGCATCCGCGTCTTCAGCTCGCCGCCGCCCATGCCGCGCGAGATGGCCGAGATGGACTACGCCCCCGACCACGGCTCCATGCGCCTGCGCGAGCCGTTCGCTGGCTGGCGCGACATGCACGGCGACGAAATCGAGGCGGCCGAGCAATTCCTGGCCGCCGTGGAGGCCTGACATGGACGATCCGACCTGGCTGCGCACCGCGCGCGAATGGATCGGGCAGCGGGAGGTTCCCGGCCCGGCCTCGAACTCCTGGATCAAGGATCTGTGGCACCGCCTGCGCGGCGGCGCCTGGTTCTGGAAGCACTACGGCGAGGACGACAGCAAGCTGCCGTGGTGCGGCGCGTTCTGCGCGGCCGTCTTCGACGAGTGCGGCATGCCCTACCCGAAGCAGTACGCGAGCGCGCTGGCCTGGCGGCAGTGGGGCGAAGCCACGCCGCCGCGGCTGGGCGCGTTGGCAGTGCTGCAGCGCGAGGGCGGCGGACATGTCGGCTTCGTCACCGCGCGCTCACCCGGCCACCAGTATGTCCAGCTGCTGGGCGGCAACCAGGGCGACGCGGTCAGCCTGGCGTGGTTCCCGACCTGGCGGGTCGTGGCCTACCGCAAGCCGCTGGCCTGGGGCGAGCTGCCGCCGGCGCCGTACAGGGAGCCGGGCAAGCTGAGCGAGTCGGAGGCCTGAGCTGTGCTGCGGGTGCTCCTCGGCGTGATCGCCGCGCTGGCGCTGGCCTGCGCGGTCCTGTGGCTCAAGCTGGACGCGGCGCTGGACCGCGAGGCGGCCGAGCGCGAGGCCAAGCTCGCGGTGGCGCTGGCGCACGCCGAGAACGCCAGGCGCATCGAAACCGGCTGGCAGCAGAAGGTGACGGAGGCCCAGCATGGACGTGAAGCGGACCGCGCGCGGCATGCGCGCATCGAGCGTGCTCTGCGCGCTGATCGTGACCGGCTGCGCGACGACGTCGCCGCCTACGCCGCCGGCCCTGCCGACGATTCCGTCGCCGCCTGCCGTGGCCGAGCCGAAACCCTCGGGGCACTACTGGGCGATGCTGTGCGAACTGCAGCTGCGGCTGTCGAGGGCGCTGAACAGTGCAGCGCCGATCTTCGCGCAGTGCTCGCCGGATGGCCTCGTCGTGCCGGAGCCGTGAAGCCATGAAACGCCTTGCCATCGTGCTGTGGGCCGCGCTGCTGGCGCTGGCGCTGCTGGGGGCATCGAGCGGCGTGGCCGCGCCGGTGGCCGAGACGCCTGGCGTCAGCGGTTCCCGGGTCGTGCTCACCGACGAGGTGCGCCATTGCGTGGGCGGCGCTCACTACGCCGAGTGGCGCAGCGCCGACGGCCAGGTGGTGGTGCCGGGCTGCTGGGTGTTGCGCGGGCGCGTGGTTCAAGTCGCCTTCGCCGATGGCGACGCCGTGCGGGTGCCGCTGAGCGCCTTCGTTCAATCCAAGGAGTCCCGACATGAGCGAGACGACACCAGGCGGCCCGGACTCACCTGACCCGGCCGGCGACCCGCCGCCGCTGCCGACGCCGCCACCGACGCCGCCCAGCGGGGCGACCTGGCAAGAGTGGGACGTGTACCTGCGCATTGCGGCGATGCTGCAGGACGCCGAGCTGCGGCGCGGGCAGATCGAGGCCACGCGCGCGCTGGCCGCGGCCCAGGACCGCACCGCGGCGGCCATCCGCGACTCGATCGCGGCGCAGAACCGCCTCGCGGATGCGATGAGCGCGCCGCCGCCCCCGTGGACGCCGCCGTCGAAGGCGCAGCTGGTGCATCAGCTGCTGCCGCACATGCCGCAGGTGACGGGCCTGACGGACCTGAGCGTGGTGGACCTGGCCGCGAAGGCCGCGGAAACCTACCTGGCCCGCGTGCCCACCTGGAAGTAGGCGATGCGCAAGCGCAACCGCTGCCCGCTGCTGACGGCCGAGGAGAACCGGGCGGTCGGCCATGCGGTATCCGCGGCGGTCAGCAGGGGCTGGGTGCCGCCGACGGTGGAGGTCGACGACCTGTACCAGGCCGCGCACATCGCGCTGTGGCGCACGCGCAAGGGCCGCGCCGGGCTGCCGGAGTTCTCGGCTGCGTATCAGCAGGCGCTCTGGGCCGTGGTCGAGGAGCTGCGGGCGCAGGGGGGGCGCAAGGGCTTCAGCAGGCGCATGCTGAACCTGATGACCTTCCCGCTGCCCGACGACGCCGACGACTGGCTGGGGGTGTCCGGGGACGACCCGGAATCGGCGCTGATCGCTGCGCAGGCGGTGGCGTTCCTGCGCAAGCGGCTCACGGCGCGCGAGCTGGAAACGCTCGAGGCCGCGCTGAGATTCGACGAGCAAGCCGAGGCAGCCGCGGCGGTCGGGGTGTCAGCGTCGCGCGTGTCGCAGGTGCTGCGCCGCGCGCGGGTGCTGCTCGCGCAGGCGCTGGGCCTGCGCGAGAGCGATCGCGCCGTCAGGGCTTGCGGCCTGCGCCTGCGCTCGACATGAGCTGGCGCAGCCGGTTGCCCTTGTGGTCCAGCGCCAGCCGGATAGCCTCGGCGTTGGACTTCAGGCCGTAGTAGCGCGCGATCAGCGTCATGTCCTGAACCGCCTTGGGCGTCAGGCGCACGGGGAGAATCCAGCCGCCGCGCTTGAGCAGCCGCTCGTCGGTCTTGCGGTTGACGGCGGTCTTGGCCTTGCCGGTGAGCTTCATGGCTCGTCGTCTTCGGCGTAGTCGGCGTCGAACACGATCACGGCGTCGCCGACGATCTTCCAGGTGGTGCCCGGCCTGCAGATCGAGTGATACAGGCTGGTCGCCTCGGCGTTGATCGGCAGGCCCTTGTGGTGGCCGGTGTCGTCGACCAGCATGATCCGGCCGTCGCGCAGGTTGACCGTGGTGAGGGTGTCGGCGCCGATCAGCTCGGCCGCCTTCGTGATCGTGATGGGGTGCGGCAGCGGCTCTCGCGTGCCGCTGGCCCGCAGGACTTCGCGGTGCATGGTGTTGTGCTCCAGTGGGCAAGAAAGGGCCGCCGCGCGCCGGCGCGGCGGCCGGCGCTCGATCAGCTGACTTCCTTCTCGATGCTGCGCAGCCGGTCCTCGAGGCGCTGCATCTGCGGCTCCAGCGCCAGGGCGAGGGTCTGGGCGAGCATGCTGTCCAGCGTCATCGGCTCGATCTTCGTGCGGTCCTTGAGCAGGCTGACCTGGGCCCGCATCGTCTGGGCCGCCTCGATCAGGGCTTCCTGGCTCAGCTGCGTGACCGGCGTGCCGGGCGCCTGGCGGCGCAGTTGCGCGAGCTTCGCGCGGCGCACCACTTCGGCGATGACGGCCGGGATGTGCCCCGCGAGGATTCCCGCCGCCACCGTCAGCTCGGTGTCGGGCGCGATGGCCGGGCCGGCATAGCGCCGCAGCAGCCGCTCGGCGGTTGCCGCATCGGGCGGGATCATGTCGATGATGGCGTCCAGGCGGCCCGGCCGGAGCATCGCCTGGTTGATCGAGTGCAGGTCGTTGGTGGTCAGCACCGTGATGACGTTGGCGTCCTTGGAGTCGATGCCGTCGATGATGTTGAGGATGTCGTCCATCTCCACCGACCGCTCGCCGGCCACGACGCGGTCGACGTCCTCGCAGAAGACGACGCACGCCGGGGACTGGTACTGCCGGGCGAACTCGATGGCGTCGGCCAGCTCGTCGGCGTGGGGCACGTAGACGTAGGTGATGCCCGCGTCCACCGCCAGGCGCGCCGCCACGGCCGCGGCCATGGTCTTGCCCGTGCCGAAGGTGCCGCCCAGCAGGATGCCGCGCTTCAGCGGGATGCCGTTGGCCGCGCAGTCGGTCGCGCGCGTGATCGGCGTGAACAGGTTGGTCTGGATCGCCGCGGCCAGGTCCGGGTGGTAGATCAGGTCGTCGGGGTCGGTCGAGCGCGTGTCGATGAACTCGATGCGCGGCATGTCCAGGTAGTCGCCGTCGTCGGTGCGGAAGCGCGCGCACCGCCTTGCCCATGTAGATCGAGCCGGTCTTGAGGTATTCGCGCACCTCGTCGAACAGCGAGCGGATCGTCGCCTCGTCGCGGCGCAGCACGGCCGCCATGATGGCGAAGCGCACGCGCCCGTTCTCGCGGGTCGATCCCGTCTCGATGTGGCCCTTGATCGTGGGCAGGGACAAGCGGCCCCAGGGCACCTGCGCGATGACGCCGGGGGCGACCTCGCCGGAGAGCAGCATCGGCGCGATCTGCCCGAAGAACGACTCGATCGCCACGCCCTGCGCCCAGCCGAACTTGGCGCGCAGCACTTCGTTGAGGGCGTGGGCCCCGTCGAAGGGCAGCACGTCGAACTTCTCCATGATGCGGACCTCGGTGTCCTCGTACTCCATGCGCGCCTTGATGAGGGCGGCGGCGTCTTGCAGGTTCATGTTCGCCGGGATGGTCAGCTTCTCGCCATGCCGTTCGATGGCGGCGACGTGGACGGTCTTGGCGGCTTCGAGGGTCTTGCTCACAGGGTTCTCCTTGGATTCGATGTCTTGGATGTAGCGGGCGACCAGCTTGCCCACGGCTTCTTGCAGGGCCGCCGTGCTCAATGCCACCTGGGCCTTCTGGTTGGCATTGATCTGGGCGCCGGAAGGGATGACGGTGCGGTTCATCGCGGCGGCGCGCGTGGGTTCCAATCGGGATCGACGATGTCGTTGTTCACCACGCTGCCCATGCGCTCGAAGCACCGACTGTCGTACAGGCACTCGACCAGGAGGCCGTCGCTGTTGGTGAACGCCAGCGCGATGTCCAGCCGCTCGGCGGTCTGCGGCGTGGCGTGCTCGCCGCTGCGGTGCGGCTCGTCCAGCACCTGCGTGACGATGCACTCGTCGGTGGGGCCGGGCCACCGAAAGCGCGGCGCCGCGAAGGGCAGCAGGCGCACCACGTCGCCGGTGCGGAGCCGCGGGCGCGCGAGCAGGTGGCGGACCTCGTCGGCCGTGGCCGGCCGACACTTCTCCTTCTTGTGGTCCTCGCTGGCGCCCGCGGCGGCGCCCTTGTCTTCGGTGGCCGGAGGCAGGTCGCGCAGCAGCTTGAGGAACTGCTCGGGCGTGACGACGCGCACACTGCGGCGTTCGGCCGGTTGGTCTTGGTTGTCGGGTTGCATGGGTCGATGTCCTCGGGTGAAGTGGTGCCGGGATGGCCCCACAGGCCAGGCCTGGCGCGCAGGCCTGGGCCGTGGGGCCTCAGCCGATCGGCGAAACGACGTGGTGCGGGTGTCCCTCCTCCATGGCCTCAAGCACCAGGTCGCGCGTGACGGGCTCGAACTCGCGCAGCGAGCTGGGCCTGCACAGCCGGAAGTGGACCGGGCCGTCGGCGCCGTCCTCGGTGCGCTGCATGTAGGCCTGCACGGTGGGCCAGCGCGCGTTGAGCACCTTCGCGCGCACGCTGTAGACGCAGTCGGAGTCGCGCGACTCGATGACCATGCCGATGCGGCCGCCCTCGGCCCATCGGGCCATGTTCAGGCGCATGCGGTTCTCCTCGACCATGAGCCGGACCTGCCAAGGGGCGTCTGCCGGTGCGTTGTCCAGGTCCAGGGACTCCAGCAGCTGCGCCAGCTCGCGCTCGGCCCGGTCCTCGCGCTCGATGCGCCTGGCCGTGAGGATGCGGCGCCGGCGCTGCGCCAGCTCGTCCAGGCGCGGCTGGTGCGCCGCGTGCAGGCAGCGCAGCAGGTGCGCGTGGCGCCACAGCGGATCGGCCTGGCGCGCGTCGTCGTGGTGCAGGTGGCTCACGTCAGGCTCCTCGGCACGAGGACCGCGATGCGATCGCCCTTGGGGCGCTCCCAGTATTCATCGGGCAGCACGTAGACGATGCCGCCGTGGATCACGGGGAACACAGAGTCGCGGTGGCCGGCGCAGTTCAAGACCTCGTCCTCGGCGTCGTTCAACTCGGCTCGGGCCTTGCGCAGCGCAAGCTCTGCGGCGGCGTGCTGACGGGTGGCGTGCGTAAGGCGAGTCAGCGCATCGCGCAGTGCGTCGTCGTCGCTCATGGCGTGACCCTCAGCACTCGCTCTGCCGGGATGTCGGCCAAGCGGACCGTCGGGGCGTTGACCTCGGCGGGCAGCAGCAGCGCCTCGGCGGTGCTGTTGCGCACGATGCCGCGCAGTGCGGCCCAGCTCAGGTAGGCCGTGCTCCCGTGCTGGCGCCGGATGTCGGGCAGCAGCCGCTCGGCCACGTGCTCGTAGCGGCGCGGGATCGTGCCGCTGGCGCTGACGGCGTAGTGGTCGGCGTGTTCGCGCTCCCAGGCCTCGGCCTCGGTGCGCAGCGCCTGGCCGGCCGGGGACAGCAGCCAGTGGCGCGCGGCCACCATGTAGTGCTCGTCGGGCAGCGTCCTGGCGGTCCTGACGGCGGCGGCGCGCACGTGCGGCGGGAAGTGGTCGGGCCAGGCCAGCGCCACGATGACCCAGTCCAGGTCGTGCTCGTACCAGCCCGGCCCGGCGAAAGGCATGATGCCCTGCAGCTCGGGCGGCATGGTCTTCAGCCGAGGCTGCGTGACGCGATAGCCGCCGTGTCCGGCGGTGCTGACGTAGGTGATGCCCTCGGCCACGCGCTGCTCGTGCTGCACGGCGCCCCAGGGGGAGGATTGAATGGCCATGTCGGTCCTCGGTGATGGTGTGCAGCCGGCTTCAGGGGTGAAGCCGGCTTCAGGGGTGAAGGGCGCTTCAGGCCACGCGGGCCTCGAACTCCAGTTCGGCCGCGCGCTCGCGCTCCAGCTCGGCCGGGTCGGTCAGCAGCAGCGCGTAGTCGCTCGGCCGTGGCTCGGGCTGGCCGTACTTCTGGTGGATCGCCGGCAGCAGCTCGCGCAGCCGCTGCAGGCCCTTGGCGTGCAGCTCGCGCAGCGCGCGCTCGGTGCCGCGGGCGTTCTCGGCGGCCAGCAGCACGTGCCAGTCCTGGTAGAGCACGAAGCTGAAGGTCAGGCCGTCCGGGGCGAGCTGGATGCACTGCGCGCTGCAGGTCAGGCCGCGGTGGCCCTTGTGGGTCAGCACGTCGATGGCGCGGCGGTCGAAGCTCAGCGGGTGGCGCGACTCGACGCGCAGGGCGCCGTCGTGGCCGCGGCGCAGGCTCGGGGTGATGGACTTGTTCATCGGGTGTGTCCTCGGGTGACGTGGTGCCGGCTGGCGCCACTGGCCAGGCCCCGGCAGGGCCTGGGCGGTGGGGTCATCGCTGGCGCTGGATGCACTCGTAGTTGCGGCCGTTGTGAACGGCCGTCCCGCCGGCATCGCGGCAGTGCTGCTCGAACTCCTCGGCCTGGCGGGCGAAGCCGATGCAGCTCACGACAAGGAAGGCCACTACGGCGGCGAGGATCAGCTTCTCGATCCAGGTCATGCGCGCTCCTCTTGCCCCTTGGGGGCGTTGCGCCTGGCCAGCTCGGCCTCGGCCTCGGCCAGTGCGGCCGTGTGGTGCTTGTGGGTGCCGCCGTGCCAGAGCAGGGCGGGGCCGTCGGTGATGCAAGCCAGCCAGGCCCGGGTGCCGCGCCGGATGCCTGGCGGCGGCGCCGGGTCGTGGCCCAGCCAGCGGGCGCATGCGGTGGCGCTCATCCGAAGACCAGCTCGCCGAAGACAGCGAACTGCACGACAGCGTCGGCGGTGTCGGCGTCGGCCGCGTGCTCGGGGTCGGTGCACAGCAGCATCACGTCGTTGCGGATGCTGGCGTGGACGTTGGCGCCTGGCGCCAGCAGGCGCCGGATGCCGTCGCGCATGGTCTGGCGGTCGCAAACGAAGCGCGAAACCTCGGCGGCCGGGATGTCGGGGTGGTCCACCGTGACCGGACCCTCCTCGCTGACCTCGGCCTCGAACTCGACCACGTTCAGGTCGGTCGGGTTGTCTCGCAGGATGCGCGTGATGTCGGCCCAGTAGCGCACGGCCGCGGTCCCCGACTCGACGGCGGTGGTGAGTAGGTCGCTCATCGCCTGGTCGGTCAGCTCGTGCTCCAGCACGATGAAGCGTTCGGCGCGGGCCTTGTGCTCGATCAGCCGCGCCAGCAGCTTGTCGGCCTCCTCGGACGGGTGCTCGATGCCGGCCGGCAGCGCGTCGTGCACGTCGTTCGGCGGATCGCCATTGGTCTGTTCGATGACGTGCCGCAGGCACAGCAGCCCGGCCTCGATCAGGCACAGGTCGCGCACGGTCAGCGGGGCGGTGTTGGACCCCGGCGTCGGCGGCGCCTCGGACGCGCGCTCGCGCAGCCGGTGCGCGAGCGCGTCCAGCCAGGCCTGGTGCTCGCTCTCGAAGCTCGGGCCGGTGGCGACGCGGCGGCCGTCGCGGGTCAGCGTCCAGTGGTGGCCGGCGGTCCCGCCGTCGCTGCGCGTGTCGTCGTCGGCCTCCTCGTGGACCTCGTAGCCGTCGGCCTGCAGCAGGTCCATCGCGTCGTCTGCGAAGTCGGGGGTGGTGTAGCTCACGGCTCACTCCTTGGCTGCGCGCTGCTGGCGCTGGATGCGCCGGAAGGTGGCGCGGATGTCGGTGGCGTAGCTCGGCCGGTAGGGGCAGGGCTTCGTGCTCGTGGTGGCCAGGCGGCGCGTCGGCTCGACGCGGGTGGCCAGGCGGCGGGTGGGCTCGGTCATGTGGTCCTCCAGGTCAGGAAGCCCGCGTCGTGCTCGTCGCGGGGGTCGGTGCCGTTGATGCGGTCCGGGGCGGTGTCGCTGCCGTAGTCCGGCGGCGCCCAGCCCTGTTCCGTGCGGATCTGGATGGCCGCGCCGTCGCAGGCGGGCCCCCAGTCCACGATGTCGCCGCGGGCCTTGGCCTCGCGGCACCAGGCCTGCAGTTCGGCGAGCGTGCTCATCGGGCGGGCCGGCGCGGGCCGCGCACCGGCTTGGGGTCGACCGGATTGGCCGCCAGGTCGGCGTCGATCAGCCGGCGGACCCACTCGCTGCCGCCGCGGGCCCGGAAAGCCCGCTTGTGCCGCTTGGTGCAGTACAGGGCGATGCGCTCGATGAACTCGGGCGCGCCGTGCGGGGCCCGGGTGGCGGGGCGATGCTGGTGCTGCTTCATGGCGCGTCCTCGTGCAGCACGCGCGCCACCGTGCGAGCCAGGCCTGCGGGGGTCTTGGAACCCCATGCGGTGCGGTAGCGGCCGCGGTCTGGGCCGGTGAGCACGCGGGGCAGGTGCAGCAGCTGCGCCAGCTTCTGGCCGATGCGATCCGCGGTGGCGTCGTCGTCCAGGTGGCGAGTCGGGGCCATGGTGTCGGTGCTCATGGCCGGCTCACCAGTTGGCGTCGGCCATGTTGTGGGCCCGGTTCCAGGCGTCGGCGCGCTGGCGCTCCTCCTCGGCCTTGTAGGCCGCGCTGTCGGCGCAGTAGGCCGCGCGCTTCGCGGGGTCGTAGAGGATGCGGTCCCCCCGCTTGATGGGCGTGCCCTTCTCGGCACAGACGCCGGTGCGGCCGGCTTCCATCAGGCGGGGTCGGGTGGTGCGGTAGCTCATAGCGGGTAGCTCCTCGCGTGCGTGGTGGGGGCGGGGTGGCTGGTGGCCACGGTGACGGTGCCGATGTGCCGGCCAACGCTGTCGTGCGCGCTGTAGGCCGCCTGGGCGCCTGGCGGCGGCATGCGCTGCGCGACCTCGACGGCGCGCTGCACGGCGCTGGTGATGCGCGCGGCCAGCTCGACCGGGCGGATGCCCGACAGCTCGATGGCGATGCGGACGTCCATGGCTCAGTCGTCCTCGGCGCGCACCAGCGGCCAGGCGTCGCGCGACATGAGGCCCGCGGCGCTGCCGTGTTTCGCTGCGTAGGCCTCGCATTCCCAGGTGTGCGGCAGGCGCCACGGGCCCATGAGGGCGGGGCGCCCCTCGTCCAGGGTCAATCGGTCGTCGTCGGCAAGCGGCCAGTCCTCCCAGGCCACCACGCCGCCGGCGGTGCGCACCCCGTCGTAGCCCAAGGCCTGCGCGGCCCGGACCGCGAGGGCCGCGGCCATCGGCCGGCGCAGCTCGCCCGGTGCGACCACGGGCCGCCCGTCGCCGGAATGCCAGGTGATGCAGTCCACGCTGCCCCGCGGCAGCAGCTCGGGCGCGTCCAGCGGCCCGCCGCCTGCCCCCCAAGGGCCGAACTCGATCCAGTCGCGGATCGGCATGCACTGCAGGGAACGGTCGCCCCCCGTGACGATGCGGCGCGCGTGGTCGTGCGCGCCGCTGATGCTCTGGGACGTGTAGCTCATCGGGTGTGTCCTCATCGGGTTGCCGCTATGGGGGCGGACCGTCGCCCGCCCCCGTCTTCCACCGTTTCACGCCTTACCGAAGACTCCCCCGGGGCGCGGCATGCCCGGGTTCGAGACTTAACCGGCGGGTCGAGGCCCTTGCGAGGCCCCACCCCCAAGCCCCACCCCCAAGCCCCGCACGCGGGGCAAGGGGCTGGGGTCAGCCCAAGGTCACGCGCTGCGCCAGCTCTTGCGTGATGCGCCCCTCGCGGCTGGCCGCATCGAGCCAGTCCACGAAGGCCGCCCGCGTGTCGGCGCAGTGCATCGTCCCGTTGCCGCTGTGGTTCGGGATGCGCCGCCGGTCGGCCTTCGGGTTCTCCCGCCAGAACGCGGCCCGCACGTCGCGCTCGCGCGTCAGGTCCGGCCGGGCCCTCATGGCTGCACTCCCTCGGGCGCCGGGTCGCGGATCAGGCTCGCGCAGTCCCGGCCGACCGACAGCAGCGTGAGCAGCATCGAGGGGATGGACGGCTGCCCGGTCGCGTCCAGCGCCGCGCAGGCGCCGACCCAGAACTCCAGCTGATGGGTGGAGTAACGCGCACTGCCGGGCTTCCAGCCCTGCGCTCGCGCCCGGCCCAGCCACTGGTCGCGCAGGGACCGCAGCACGGCCGCGTCGGCATGCTCGGGGCCCAGCCTGGCCGCCGCACTCACGACAGCCGCACTCATGGCCGCACCTGCGCGGCCGCCGCCTCGATCGCCGCCGCGGCAGCCTCCGGCGGGACACAGTCCCCAGGCCCCAGCGCCATGTAGGCCAGCGCCGGAGTCCAGACCTCCAGCACGTCGCCCGCCTCGCCCTCGCTGCACCCCAGCAGCGCCGCCAGGCTGGCCACGACGCCGCGCTCCCACTGCAGCCGCCAGCCCGGCAGCGGCCGCAGCGGCTGCACGGCCGGCTCCGGCTGCGCCACCCGCGCCGCCACCAGCAGCGCCCGCGCCGCCTGGCTCGCAGTCGCGCCCTTCATGACCGCACAGGTCAGCACCGCCGCATAGACCGCCGACCTCGGCAGGTGCCGGACCAGCTCCAGCCGCAGCGCCTCGCCCACCGCCCCAGGATCGACCGCGGCCGCGTTCACAGCGCCACCTCGACGGTCTGCAGCTCGACGTCCCCATCCTCGACCGCACGCCCCAGCGCCTCGCGCAGCTCCTCGGTCGTCTCGTGGTCGTAGGTGGCGAAACCGCCCCAGTTCAGGGCCGCCTCTATCTCAGCCCGGCCCAGCCGGTTCAGTGCCCTCGTCAGCTCAGGGTCGCGCGCCTCGCGTCCCTCGATCGTCGTGTGTGCCATGCCTCAAGTCCTCGGGTAGGTGCCAGGCCCGCCGCCTGGCTGCAACCGTTCCGAATAACGAACGGTTAGCCCCGACTGTAGGCATATATCGGACACCTTGCAAGGACTTTGTGCGATGCCCAGAAAACCGAATACAAATCAAGCACTTACGGACCGGCCGCCGCGGAAAAAGGTGGATTGGCTGGCGGTGGAGTCGGCTTACTGCAGCTCGCGGATGACGGATAAGGAGCTTGGGGCCCTGTTCGGCATATCGGACGCGACCATCTGCAACCGGCGCGGCCAGGACCGCATCCGTGATCCGGGGTCGTGGCGCCGGGTGTCGTCGGATCAGGTGGCGCGCGCGACGGACGCGCTGCTGGCCGAGGATGCCGTGGTGCGGCGCGGTGGCGAGGCCTCGACGGTGCTGGCGACTGCGGTGCTGGCGCGGGACGTGATCCTCAAGCACAGGACCGACATCGAGCGGGCGCGCGCGGTGACTGCCGGCCTGGTGGCCGAGCTGGAGTCGGTGAGCCTGCAGCCCGAGGCAATCGCCGAGGCAGTGCGCAAGGCCACGGAAGGCATGGACCCGCTGGAGCGCGGCACGATCATGGAGCAGCTGCGCAACCTGCTGCGGCTGCACTCACGGGCCACCAGCGCGCACAAGCTGGCCGATGCCCTGGCAAAGCTCCAGCACATGGAGCGCACCGCTTTCGGCATCAAGGACTCGGCCAGCGACGACGCGAAGCGCAAGAGCCTGTCGGACGTGGAGCGCGCCGCGCGCGTGGCCGCGATCCTCGACCGGGCCCGCAAGGCCCAGGCCAGGGCCCCACGCGACCCCGCCGCGCCGCCTGGCGCGCTGCCAGACCCGCCGGCGCCTGGCCAGCCTGGCGCGCCTGGCCAGCTCGGCCCGCTGCACTGAGGCCAGCGCGATGACCGGCCAGCGCCGCCCGACCTTCACGGGCGCACCAGTGCCACCGCCCAGGCCGCCGGCCAGCGCGCCCAGCATCGAGCGGCGCGCAGCCTGGCGCCTGGCCAGCGGCTCGGCCCGCTGCTGCGGCTCGTGCGACCACCTCGGCCTGCGCCTGACCTGCCTCGACCCCGTCAGCGCCGGCCTGGTGCGCTCGTTCGGCATCGTGCGCCGCGACCGCACCGACGGCGCAGCCTGCCCGGCCTGGCAGCACTGGGCCGCCAGCACCAGCCACCCGCCGCGCCCGCCCAGGCCCGCCCGCCAGCCCGCCGCCGGCCCCCAGGCCCCGGAGTCCCGCGACCCCCCGGGGGGGGAGGCCGAAGCGCGCGAGCCCGGGGGGGTGATTGGTATGGGGCCCCAGCGTCCACCAGCCCCCTGAGCATGGACCTCGGAGAAACCCCTATGCCGTACTGTTTCACGTGGATCGTTCGATGAGCGGAACGCCGGAAGTAGCGGACCCGCATGAGCTGATGGAGCTGATGCCGTGGCTGTCGGAGGAGGACAGGGCGGCGCTGGACCAGGCTCTGGGTGTGGGGGAAGTGCTGTGGTCGCCGCAGAGGGGGCCGCAGACGTGGGCTGCGGAGACGCGGGCCGACGTGGTGTTCTACGGGGGGTCGGCGGGCGGGGGGAAGACGGACCTGGAGATAGGTCTGGCGCTGACGGAGCACGAGAAGTCGATCATCTTCCGACGCGAGGCGGTGCAGCTTGTCGGGATCGAGGAGCGTGTTGCGGAGATTCTGGGCACGCGAGCGGGGTACGACGGGCAGGACCGAATCTGGAGGCTGCCGCCGGTGGCGGGGCTTTCGGAGGGTCGGACGCTTGAGCTGGGGTCGGTGAAGGAGCCTGGGGACTGGAAGAAGTACCAAGGGCGGCCGCACGACCTGATTGCGTTCGACGAGGTGACGCACTTCACGGAGATGCAGGTGCGCCAGCTGATGGGCTGGAAGCGCACGGGGAGCCTGAAGGTCCGGCAGAGGGTGGTGATGGCGGGGAACCCGCCGACGGACTCGGAAGGGGAGTGGGTCATCCGGTTCTTCGCGCCGTGGCTGGACCCGGAGCATCCGAACCCGGCGAAGCCTGGCGAACTGCGCTGGTTCGTGTCCGACGAGGAGGGCAAGGACCGAGAGGTGCCGAACTCGAAGCCGGTGCTGGTGGGGCGAAAGTGGGTGCAGCCGCACTCGCGGACGTTCATTCCGTCGTCGGTGAAGGACAACCTGTTCCTGCGGGTGACGGGGTACGAGGCGACGCTGGACTCGCTGCCGGAGCCGTTCCGCTCGCAGATGCGGGACGGGAACTTCATGGCGGGGCGCCGCGACGACGTGTGGCAGGTGCTGCCGACGGCGTGGATACGGGCGGCGCAGGCGCGGTGGAAGCCGCGGGACATCAAGGGGCCGATGAGCGCGGTGGGTCTGGACCCGGCGCGCGGTGGCCTGGACCGCACGGCGATCGCCAGGCGGCACCGCGAGTGGTTCGACGAGCTGATCTGTGTGCCCGGGGCGGTGACGTCGGACGGGCCCTCGACAGCGGCGCTGACGGTGCAGCACGTGCGCAACGGGGCGCCGGTGGCGGTGGACTCCATCGGCATCGGCTCCTCGGCGCTGGACTTCTGCAAGGGCCTGGGGCTCAAGATGTTCTCGGTCAACGCCTCCGAGGGGACCACGTCCCTCGACAAGACCGGCAACTTCCGCTTCCGCAACGTGCGCGCGCTCATGTACTGGCGCCTGCGCGAGGCGCTGGACCCGACGGCAACCGAGCCGATCGCGCTGCCGCCGGACCAGGAGCTGTTCTCCGACCTGGCGGCGATGCGCTTCAAGATCGTGACGCTGGGCAAGACCGCGGCGATCCAGATGCTGCCCAAGGACGACATCCGCGAGCTGCTTGGCCGCTCGCCAGACAAGGGGGACGCCGTGGCGATGACCTTCGTTGACGGCCTGCCGGAGGCGGGCATCGTGGCCGACGTGCGCGCGTTCCGCCGCATGAGGGGCTACGCATGAACATCGAGCCCATCAAGCCCCATGACGCGGGCGGGCGCGACTGGCGCGACCAGGCCAAGGACGGTTTCGACCTGCGCTCGCTCGAGCGCCTGGTGCGCGACTGCAACGACCAGCCCGATCGCTGGCGCCGCCGCTCCGACCTGTGCCACGCCTACTACGACGGCAAGCAGCTCGACGAGCAGCAGCAGGCCTGGGCCATCGCCGAAGGGCTCAAGCCGCGCGCCACCAACCTCATCCAGCGCACCGTGAACGCGGTCCTGGGCTTCGAGGCCCGCACACGCTCGGACGTGCGCATCGAGGCCGACGACGACGAGCTTTCCGACGTCGTCGACTTCCTCAACACCGCCTTCAAGGAGGCGCAGCGCGAGGCCTACACCGAAATCGCCATCGGCCAGGCCTACGCCGGCCAGGTCAAGGGCGGCATCGGCTGGATCGAAGTCTCGCGCGACCAAGATCCGCTGGCCTACCCGTACCGCGTGCGCGAAGTGCATCGGAACTCGATGTACTGGGACTGGCACGCCCGCGACCAGCTGCTGCGCGACGCCCGCTGGGTCGCCCGCATGGAGTGGAAAGACCTCGACGAGCTCGAAGCCGCCATGCCCGAGCACAGGCACATCCTGCGCATGCTGGCGAACTCCTGGGAAGGCTGGGCGGCCAACCAGCTCATCGAGGAGCACGCGAACCACGCCAGCGACATGCTGCGCGCCTTCGACGACTTCCGCCGCTTCAAGGTCAGCTCCGCGGAATGGCTCGACACGCTGCGCAAGCGCGTGCGCATGTACGAGGTCTGGTATCGCGTGCCGGCCCGCGCCGTGGTCATGCGCATCTCGCCCACCCGCACCATCATCTTCGACGAGAAGAACCCGCTGCACGTCACCGCCCTGCAGCGCGGCCTGGTCAAGCTGGAGAAGGTGCTCACCACCCAGGTCCGCAAGGCCATCTTCGCAGGCCCGTACCGGCTCATGGACGTCGGCACCACCCGGCGCTCGTTCCCCTACATCCCGTTCTTCGCATTCCGCGACGACGAGGACCGCGCCCCCTACGGCCTCGTCGACGGGATGATCGACCCCCAGGACGAGTACAACGAGCGCCGCCTGCGCATCCAGTGGCTGCTGAAGGCCCGCCAGGTGACGGCCGACAACGACGCCCTCGACCTGGAGAAGAACAACTGGGTCGACCTGGTCAACAACGTCCAGCGGCCCGACATGCTGCTGATCCTCAACGCCCAGCGCAAGAACGCCAACGGCGTCGTCGTGCAGTCCAGCCTCACGCTGCAGAAGGAGCAGTACGAGGTCATGCAGGACGCCAAGCAGCTGATCCAGGACGTCAGCGGCGTCTACCCCGTGCAGCTCGGCAACGCCCCGCAAGGCGTCACCTCCGGCGTGGCCATCAGCGGCCTGGTGGAGCAGGGCATCGTCGCCATGGGCGACCTCAACGACAACTTCACCATCTCGCGCCGCGCCACCTACGAGGGGCTGCTCGACCTCATCGTCGAAGACCACAGCGAGGCCGACCTGCGCGTCAAGGTCGGCGAGGGCTCCACCCGCCGCGTCGTCGTGCTCAACACCTTCGACGAGAACAAGCTGCCGAAGAACATGGTCAAGGACGCCCCCGTGCGCGTGGGCCTGTCCGACGTGCCCGCCTCGCCCGCCGCTCGCGCCCAGCAGCAGACCATGATCGCCGAAATCATCAAGGGCCTGGGGAACTTCCCCCAAGGCGCCGCGGTGCTCGTGCCGGCCTTCCTGGAGGCATCCAGCCTCGACTCCGAAACCCGCAAGCTCGCCGCCGAGGACTTCCGCAAGGTCATGGGCCTGCCCCCAGGCGGAACCCGCCAGGCCCGCGCCCAGGCCGAGCAGTTGGCCGCCCAGGAGGCCGAACGCAACAAGGCCCTCGCCAGCGCCGCCCAGCAGGCCGAGCTGGAGGAGAAGCAGGCTCGCGTCGCCGAACGCCTGGCCAACGTCGAACTCAAGGGCGCCCAGACCGAGCTGACCCTCGCCAAGGCCAAGCAGACCGACGAGGAGAGCCGCATCAACGAGGCCCTGGCCGAGGCCGACGCGGCCACCACCGAATAGGCACCGTCAGGGAATCGGGCGAGCCGCCCGCATGGTTTCGTCGGTTTCGTCGGTTCCAGCCGGGCCACCCGCGGAATCTGTCGCCCACCCTAACTAGGGTGCCCGCCAGGCCTCGTCGCCCTCTGCCGCAAGCCGCGGCCGCATATACCGGACTCCCGGCGTGTTCCTGTCGCACCTGGTTGCGGACAGGTTGCGCCATGCGCGCCAACTCGTTGCCACGATTGAGCTTTCTGGGGGCGCCACGGTTGCGACATGGTTGACACCTGTTGCGCCCGGCGTGACACGCACCCCCTGGCCCCGCCACCAAGAACAAAGCCCCGGAAGGCTGCAGACCCTCCGGGGCTTTCTTCATGACCGGGCGCCACGTTCTCCCCTCAAGACGCCACCGGTGACCCAGGACACCAGGCTCACCTGGCGCCTTTCTGCCGGCTCGGGCTCTTGCTTCCCAGCCGGACGGGTTTCGGTCAATGCGGCGCGACTGTAAGCGGTCGCTGACATGAACGCAAGAGGCGCGCCACGGCCTCGATCACGGAAGGAAGCGCCATGCGCCACAAGGACAAGCTCATGCACTTCGCTGCCGGTTTCGCGGTGTCGGTGCTGCCGGCCCTCATCAGCCCGACCTTGGGCCTGGCAGCGGCCTGCGCGGCTGGGTGGCTGAAGGAGGAGTACGACCGCAAGCGCCCGCATGCGCACACGCGCGACGGCTGGGACTGCGCGGCCACGTGCGCCGGCGCGCTGCCGTCGCTGGCCGTCTACGAGGTCGTCCACCGCTACCTGGACCTGAGCCTGGACTCCATCAGGAGCCTGCTCGCGTAGAGGCTTCGGAGTCGAGCCCGGAAATTCGACGAATTAAGCCAGGAACCCCGAACGCACAGATGCGCCGGTAATTGGCCAATTTCCTCGGGAACTGTCCGCTGCGCTGCGCGCAGTGCAGCGGACAGCTTCTCAGCCATCGGCTTGAGCCGCGGCGGCCGGTGGTGTTGCACCCCAGCCGTGGCAGCCGCCTGCACGACTCGTCCAACGAGCAGGCGCGACCCCTCTGGACGGCGACCTCGAAGCCCCTGGGCCGGATTCCGGCTGCAGGGGCTTCGTCGTCTCGGGACCGCCCCCGTCAAGGCGACATGGAGCTTTCAACGTGACCACGGAGACGACGACCGAAACCAGCGAACTCAAGGAACTCGCCGAGTTCGAGCACAAGCTCATCGCCGAGCTGGATGCGAACGCGACCGCAGAGGACCAGGCGCTCCTGGAGCAGGAAGGCATCTTGCCCACCGAGCCCACGGCGCCCCCTCAGCCGCCCGCACTGTCAGCAGCACCAGCAGCAGCGCCAGCAGCGCCAGCAGCGCCAGCAGCGCCGACCCAGCCACCGAGCCCCGCGCCTACCCAGGCGCCGCCGGCTCCGGCTGCGGCACCGACGCCGCCGGCTGCAGCACCGGCGCCCAGCGGCCAGCCGCCCGCGAAAGAGGGCGACGTGCGCGCCGCGCTGCGCGCCTCGCGCCATCAGGAGCGAGTCCTGCGCGACCGGGTGCTCGACCTCGAGATGAGGCTGCAGGAAGCCGCCGCAGGCAAGACCCCGGAGCCGTCGGACGACCCCGACGACATCGAGGCCGTCATCGCGCGCGCCGAAGCCGACTTCCCGGAAATCGGCAAGGCCATGCGTGCGATGAGCGCCAAGCTGCAGCAGCTCACCGCGAGCGCACCACCGCCGCCGCCGCCAGACCCCGACTTCGTCCCGGAAGTCATCCAAGACCCCGACCTCCAGGCCGCGGTGGATGACGTCCCGGCGCTGTCGGACTGGCAGCACCTGCCCCAGTACCAGCAGCACTGGCAACTGGCCAAGGTGACGGACGGGCTGCTGCTGAAGCTCGATCGCTGGAAGAACGCACCGGTCCACGACCGCCTGCAAGAAGTCGTCCGAAGGGTCAACGCGGAACTCGGCAGCGCCGGCACCCCGCCGCCGCCGCCACCCCCTCCCGACCCCGCTGCCGCCATCCGCGATGCCGTCGCGCGCGCGCCCACCAGGGCGCCCGAGACGCTGTCCGACGTGCGCGGCGGGGTTCCACCGACCCACTCGGAACCGAACTTCCACGCCATGGCCAGCGACGAGGAAGTGATGGCCGCGCTCAACCGAACCTCCGGCTGACGCGCCCACTCCACGCCGCGGCATGACCGCGTGGTGCGGTTCCACGACCAGGAACCTCAACCATGGGCATGACCAATGTCTCGGCCAGCTCGCCGCTGGCCAACAAGCAGTTCTCCAAGGCGCTTTCCGCGATGGCGGTGCGCCAACCCACCCCCATCAAGTCGCTCACCGGCCCGATGCCGAGCCACGACGACGCGATGCGCAAGATTCGGCAGCAGTCGTCCAACGACATGCCGATCGTCCGCGTCGACGAACTCTCCAAGGGCCCCGGCACGCTCGTCCAGGTCGACTGCGCGCACGTGGCCAAGCTGCGCGCCGTCATGGGCGACCGCAACGCCGAGGGTATGGGCGCCGAGCTGAAGTACAGCTCCGTCGACATCAAGATCGACATGGCCACGCTGCCGGTGTCCGCCGGCGGCAAGATGAGCCAGGCGCGCACGCCGCACTCGCTGCGCATGAACGCGCTCAACCAGCTCAAGGGCGGCATGCCGCGCTTCCGCTGGCAGCGTTGCCTGACGCACCTGGCCGGCGCCCGCGGCGAGCAGAACGGCACCGACTGGATTCTGCCGCTCGACACCGATCCCGACTTCGTCGAGCAGATGGTCAACCCGGTGCTCGCGCCGACCTTCAACCGGCACTTCGTGGTCGACGGCACCGACCTGATCCAGGGCGGCCAACAGCTGGCCAGCGTCGACACCGCCGACCGGCTGCTGCTGGCGCACATCGACGCCTGGGCCGCGATCTGGGACGAGATGACCGTCAAGATGTCGCCGCTGCAGATCCCCGGCGACGAGGGCGCGGGCGACGACCCCATCAAGGGCGTGCTGTACGTCGACCCGCTGGTGTGGGACTCGCTGCTGACCGACAACACGGCCAACAACAACATCCGCACCTTCCAGGCCAACGCGGTGCAGCGCGCGCAGTACGGCCGCATGGGGGCGCACCCGCTGTTCGCCGGCGGCCCGATGCTCTGGAACGGCGTGCTGGTGCGCAAGATGCACTTCGGCATCCGCTTCAGCGCCAACGCCGTCGTCAAGCACATCACCCAGGCCAACCGCCTCACCGCCACGGAGACGAACGTCACCGTGGCCGGCGCGCTGAGCACGACCCACATGGTCGCCCGCTCGGTGTTCCTGAGCGCGCAGGCCCTGGCGCTGTGCTCGGGTGCGAACCAGACCAGCGAGGAAACCTACTCGCTGCTGGAGAACCGCACCAACTTCGGCCGCAACCTGGAGATGGCCGGCGAAATCATCGGCGCCGAGCAGAAGCTGCGCTTCTCGCTGCCCAACGCCGATGGCGACCTGGAGCCCACCGACTTCGGCGCGGCGATCATCGACTCGGTCGTGCGCAAGCGCCTGGTCTGACCCTCGTCAGCCTGATCCGGCGCGCGCAGGCCTCACGCCACGCGCGCGCCTCAACCCAACCTTCTAGGAGCCTCACATGGCCCAATACAAGTCCGTGAAGTTCGCGGCCCCGAAGCTGCAGCGCGTGGACGGCAACGTCGCGCGCATCGTCGACAAGGTCGTCCCCCTGACCCTCGCGGCCAACGACACCTTCGACTGGCTGCTGCCCAAGGGCATCGAGTACAGCGACCTCATCATCCAGGCCGACGACATCGAGAGCACCACGACCTCGCTGTTCCGCCTGGGCTTCGTCAAGCTGCCCGGCGGCACCATCGTCGACAACGACCAATACTTCGCCGCGGCCGGCCAGACCCTGCTGCGCGCGGGTGGTCGCATGTACTGCGCGTTCAAGCCGATCACGTTCGAGGAGGACGTGATGCTGCGCCTGACCATCAACACCGGCGGCACCTGGCAGGCCGGCGAGGTCTTCGCCATCGCCGTCGGCAGCATGGTCGGTCTGCGCTGATTGCCTCAGCGTCTCCTGTGAACGGCTGACCCCAGCCGCCTTGAACAGCGGGCCCTCCCCACCCGGGGACGGGCCCGCTGTCTTTTCCCCAACCCGAACCGGAGCGAACCCATGTCCGCACCCATCCCCATCATGTACGTCGGCACCAAGCCGCGCCGCCAGGACACCGTCGCTGGCACCGGCATCTGGTGGGACGCCCCCAACGCCGTGCGCATGGTGCCCGGCCACGCCGCCGGCGCGCTGCTGCAGCACCCCGATGTCTGGGTTCGCGCCGACGACCAGGCCGCCATCCAGCGGGCCAAGCGCCTGCACGCGCCGCCGGCCGCCGCCGCCGCGCTGGCGCCCGAGAACCTGCCCCACGTGCTCAACCTGCTCACCCCCGAGCTGATTGCGCTGGCCGCCGCCAAGCTCGGCCTCACGCTGCACGCGCCGGGCGCGCCGATCACCGAGAGGCCGATCGAGCCGATCGAGCCGATCGAGCCGATCCAGCCACCGCCGGAAGGCGAGCCCGCCGCCCAGGCCGGCGAGGACATTCCGCCCGAAGACCCGATCGACAGCGCGCCGCCGCGCGTGCGCTTCACGCCCGTCGAAGGCTCCACGACCAAGCTGATCGACGTCGACACCGGCGACGAAATCGACCTGTCCGAGTACGCGGTCAACGACCTCAAGGTGTTCGCGCGGGTCAACTCCCTCAAGGTCAACCTGCGCGCCTCGCACGAGGAGCTGCAGAGCGCCGTCTACGCGGCCGCGATCGCTGCGCCCAGCGCCGAGGAGTGAGCGATGCCGACCTTCACCGGACAGATGATCGCCGACCGCGCCTGGACGATCCTCAACGACACGAACGGCGGCAACGGTGTTCGCTGGCCGGTGGAGGAAATCCTGCGGTGGATCAACGACGGCCAGCGCGAGGTCGTCATCAACCTGCCCTCGGCCTACATCAAGAGCAGCATCGTCACCTTCCAGGCCGGCACGCGCCAGACCCTGGCCGGGCTCAACCTGGCCGACGGTGTGCAGTTCATGAAGTTCCTGCGGAACTTCGCCAACGACGGCGTCACCCCGGGTCGCGCCGTCACCGTGCGGCCGATGCTGTGGCTCGACGAGCAGCGCCCCAACTGGCACGCCGACGCCGCGGCCGACGCCATCCACTACTTCTTCGACCCGAACGAGCCCAAGGCCTTCTACCGCTGGCCCCAGGCCAACGGCACGACCCACAAGGGCGAGGTCATCTACTCGGCGGTCCCGGCCGAGCTGGCGGCCATCGGCAACACCATCGTCATCGACGACATCTACGCCAACGCGCTCCAGTACTACGTGCTGTTCCGCGCGATGGCCAAGCAGACCAACTACACCAAGAACCCTGCGGCCACCGCCTACTACCAGCTGTTCCTGCAGAGCCTGGGCATCAAGGACGCGCGCGTGAAGGCGCTCGACGCGAACCTGGCCATGCTCTCCGACGGCGCCGAGAGCGCCGGCAACGGCGCGCCGGCGGGAGGCTGACCATGGTGCCGTGGACCACCCTGGTCGACGAGCTGACGGCCTACCTGACCGACGCCGCTCATCCGGTGATGCTCGACGAGGTGCGCGCCTCCGCGCGCGACTACTTCGAGCTGTCGCGGGTCTGGCGCGCCGCGAGCGTTTCCTTCGGCAGCACCGTGGCGCTGCAGAGCGCCTACACCTTCACCCCGCCCGCGGACACCGACATGGTCGGGCTGCCGGCGATCTGGGTGGGCGGCCGCGAGGTCGGTGAGATGGTCCCCGGCGACAGCGACGACATCGAGCCCGGCGAGGTCGGCACGGCCAAGCTCGCCCGCGTCATCGCGCGCGACACGCTGCAGCTGCTGCCCACGCCAGTCGCCGGCGGCGAGGCCATCGTCGCCACCGTGGCCTACGCCCCGGGCAGCGGCGCCAGCGGACTCGACGACGACCTGTACCGCAGACACCGCGAGCCGATCATCCACCGGGCTCTGTCGCGGATGTTCCGCCACAAGGCCCGCCCGTACTACGACCCGCGCGAGTCGGCGCGCCACGAGAGCCTGTACCTGGCGCTGGCGCTGGATCGCTCCAGCGACGCCGGGCCCATCCGCCGCAACCGGCTGCGCGTGAAGCCGTCCCCGGTGTGACGCCATGCTGATCGCCGCATGGTCCAACTTCTTCGGCGCGAACCTGCGCGCCGACAAGAAGCGGCTGCCCGAGGGCTTCGGGGTCAACTGCGTCAACCTGCGCCCCGGCGCGGCCAACCTGGGCGGCTGGCGCGAGGCCTCGACCGTGGTGACGACCGGCGGCGTGACGCCGCTCATCTCGGCCTACCGCATGAACCGCGCCGTGGTCAGCGACACCTCGGCCTGGCTGCAGTGGACCGTCGATGTCGACGTGGTGCGCAGCCTCATCGCCAACGACACGACCGAGGAGATTTACTACACCGGCGACGGCGCACCCAAGCGCACCGACAACGTCCTCGGATTGCCCGCCACGCCGCAGCCGGCCGCCAGCCGGCCGCTGGGCATACCCAAGCCGACCACGGCCATGAACGCCACGCTCGACGTCGCTGGCAGCGGCGCCGACGAGACGCGCGTGTACGTGGACACCTTCAAGAACAATCAGGGCCGCGAGGGCGCGCCAGGCCTGCCCAGGAGCATCGTGGTCCCGGGCGGCTCGACCGTGGACCTGGACACCTTCGATCCCGTCCCCGGCGGCCACCCCGACGTCACGCTGCGCTGCATCTACGTCTCGGTCGACGGCTCGGAGTACGCGCTCGTGGCCGAAATCGCGGTGGCCACGACCGCGCACACCGACACCGGCTCGCGCGGCCGGATTCTCGAGTCCGGCGGCAGCGAGCTCAAGCCGGCCTGGGAGATGCCGCCGAGCAACCTCAAGGGCCTCATCAGCCTGTGGAACGGGATGATCGGAGGCTTCTTCGGCAAGAGCTACGCCATCTGCGAGCCCTACAAGCCGTGGGCCTGGCCGGTGAAGTACCAGGCCGCGCTGCCCGACGACATCGTGGGCACCGGCAAGTGGCTGCAGAACTGGCTCATCCTGACCACCGCCCAGCCCTTCCTGCTGACCGGCGCGTCGCCGCTGGGCATGGGCGAGCAGCCCATCGAGTTCGACCAGTCGTGTACGTCCAAGCGTTCGATCGCCGGCGTCAACGGCGGCGTGGCCTGGGGCTCCCCCAACGGCCTGTGCTTCATCGGCGAGGGCGTGCGCCCGAACGTGGTGACGGCCGACATGCTGACGCCCGAGCAGTGGTCGGCGATGGCGCCCAGCACGCTCATCGGCACGCGCTACGAGGACCAGTACATCGGCTTTTACGACGATGGCAACGGCCTCAAGGGCTTCATGATCGACCCGCGCAACCCGCGGGGCATCATCTTCCTCACGCAGGGCGCGCGCGGGGTCTTCTACGACCCGATCAGCGACCGGCTGTATCTCCAGGACGTCGGCAACGTCATCCGGCGCTGGCACCACACCGCGGCGGCACAACTGCCGGTGACGTTCAAGACCGGCGTCGTGCGCCACCCGTACCCGACCAACCCGGGCGCGGCCAAGGTGGAGGCGGACACGCCCATCAGCGCGCAGGTGACGCTGTGGGCCAACATCCTGCAGAGCAACGGCACGCACGCCTGGACCCAGGTCTTCCAGCGCACGGTGGCCAGCGGCGAGCCTTTCACGCTGCCCGGCGGCTACCTCGCGCAGGAGTTCCAGCTCCAGATCGTGACCACCGGGACCGCGCAGGGCCTGCTGCTGGCCGAGAACTTCGAGGACTTGGTCTAGATGGCCGGCTCCGGCATCCCGCAGCTGCCCAGCGAGAACGCGGCCAACTTCCTCAAGCAGCTGCGCGCCTACGTTCAGACGCGCGATCCGACCCAGGCCACTGTCGGCGACCAGCTCGACAAGTTCGTCGACCTGCGTCGCCTGGTGCAGGCCGGGGTGCTGCGCTTCACGCCAGGCGGCCAGCTCGTTGCGGGTGACGGCATCGGCGGCGGCGGATATGTGCCCGTGCCCGGCCCGCCAGGCCCGCCGAGCGACCCCTACGTCCCGGACCTGACGCCGCCGCCCACGCCGACGGGTTTCGCGGCCACGGCCGGCTTCACCAACATCCTCATGGAGTGGGACGCCCCGATCTACACCGAGGGGCATGGGCACTTCGCCACGCGCATCTACGGCGCCGTGCGCCTGATCGGCGAGACGGAGCCGACTTTCGGCGACCCGCGCACGAAGCTGATCGACACCGCGGTCGGACCGATCACCTTCCACGCCTACGCCACCGGCCCATCGAAGACCTGGCACCTGTGGATCAAGTGGGTGACGGTCGATGGCGTGGAGTCCACCAACCCCGCTGGAGGCACGCATGGCGTGGTGGCGACGACGGGCGTGGACATCCCGGCCGTGCTGCAGGCCCTGTCGCAGCAGATCAGGATGGGCCAGCTCTACGCCGACCTGTCCCGCCCGATCACGCGCCTGGCGCACGACATCGACGAGGCCGCGCGCCGTGCGCTGGAGGCCGCGCTCACGGTCCATGAGGAGGGCCTGCGCCGCGCCGAGGCGCTGCTCAACGAGGCCCGCGACCGCGGCACCGCGCTGCAGGAGGTCCGCAACGTCATCAACCAGGGCGACACGCAACTTGCCGAGCAGATCGTCACCCTGACCGCCGCGCTGCAGACCGGCAACGCGACGCTGCTGGCGCTGGTGCAACAGGAGACGGCGGCGCGCGTGAGCGGCGACCAGGCCGAGGCGCTGGCACGCGAGACTCTGGCCGCCGAGGTGCAGAACCCGACGACCGGCCTCGCGGCCACGCGCTCGCTGCTGCTGACCGACTACAGCACGACCGCGTCGATGACCGCGGCCATTGCCACGGCCTCCACGCTCCTGACGACCGCGTTCACGACGGCCGACGACACCACCCTGAGCACCGCGCAGGCCTACACGCAGACCTGGGCCTACTCGCGCTCCGACGTGGACGGCGCGCTCAACACGCTCTCGACGAACCTGACCGCGGCCTACCAGGCGGCTGACGCCGGCGTCATCAGCGCCAGCGAGGCCTACGTCCAGAGCTACACCTACACCAAGGCGCACACCGACGCGATCGCCAGCAACGTCACCACGCTGTTTGCCAAGGTCGACACGCCCACGGTCGGCAACAACCCGACCTATGCGGCGCTGCAGACCGAGGCCACGGTGCGCGCCGGCGAGACGGGGCACATCAGCTCGAAGTACACGGTTCGCACCGAGCTGACAGCGGACGGGCGCACGGTCGTCGGCGGCTTCGGCATCACCGGCACCAGCGGCGGCACGGCCGGCCCGACCATCGACTTCGGCGTGCTGGCCGACCGCTTCTGGATCGGCGCGCCGACCGGCAGCGGCGACATCGACGACATCCTGCCGTTCTTCGTGCAGACGACCAACACCACGCTCAACGGCGAGCCGGTGCTCAAGGGCGTCTACATCGACGAGGTGTTCATCCGCAGCGGCTCGATCACGCGGGTCAAGATCGGCGACGCGGCCATCGACGATGCGAAGGTCGCCAACCTGAGCGCGGCCAAGCTCACGGTGGGCGACGGCACGGTGGGCGGCGACCTCAAGAGCACGGTCTTCGTCAGCGGCAGCTCGGGCTGGCGCATCCGGCCCAACGGCACGGCCGAGTTCTCCGGGGTCGTCGTGCGCGGCACGGTGTACGCCACCGCCGGCACCATCGGCAACATCACCATCGGTGGCTCGGCCATCCAGTCGAGCAACTTCGTCGCGGGCACGTCGGGCTTCCGCATCCACTCCGACGGCTCGGTCGAGTTCAACAACGCCTTCATCCGGGGCCAGCTGTCGGGGGTCACGGGGACTTTCAACGGCACGCTGAGCGTCGGGACCACGCCCGCTATCAGCGGAACCACCATGACCGGCTCCGGCGCGGTCTTCAACGCCGGCGGTCCCTGGGCCGCCGGCAACGGCACGACCAACATCACCTTCAACGGCACGGTGCTCACGCTCAACGGCGCCATCGTCAAGAAGGAAAACCTTGCGCTCGACGAGTTCACGGTCAGCTTCAACGGCGGGAATCAGAACTACTCGCAGCCGTCGGTGCCGTTCACCCATGTCTTTGCGTCACGCACCGCGACGCCGTCGGGCGGCACGCCGCCCTACACCTACTCGTGGGTCTTCTCGATGACCAACGCCGACGGCAGCCAAGGAACCAACGAAATCATCATGACCGGCAACTCGAGCAGCAGCACGATCGGTTGCACGGCGACCGTGCGGTTCGGCGAGATTGGTGGCGTTGCCACCTGCACGGTGCGCGACGCCAATGGCCGCGTGGCGGTCAACTCCGTCGGCTTCCTGGCCATCCAAGCAATATGAGCCACTTCCTGACCCTGGACGGCGAGCGCATTGTTGGCGTCGTCGAGGCGGACACGATCCCTGGCGATGGCTGGATTCAGTTCGACGGCTGGCCCGGCTGGGGTGCGCGGCCGTCACCGAGACACGCAGCTTTCCTGATCGACAGCGTGCTGGTCTGGCAAGACCCGCGAACGCTGGAGCAGGCCAAGGCCGACCGCATCGCAGACATGCGGGTTGCGCGAGATGCCGCCATCGAGGGCGGCTTCACCTGGAACTCGCTGCCCTTCGACAGCGACAGCACCGCGCAGCTTCGCCTGGTCGGTCTGGCGGTGGCCGCGATGGCCGACCCGCTGATGGAAGACAAGCCCTGGCGGCTCGCCGACAACACCTGGACGACCGTCAACTCCTCGCAGGCACTGCAGGTCTACACGGCGCTCGGCGGGCACATCGAAGCCATGTTCGCCCAGTTCGCCGCCCGCGAGGCGGCGATCAACGCGGCGACGACCATCGAAGAAGTGGAGGCGATCACGTGGGAAGGTACATGACGCACATCGGCGTCGCCCTCACGCAGTTCCTCAACGCGCTGCTGGGCGGCTACCCCGACGAGAGCACGAGCTCGCGCGCGCATCGCCAGCAGCACAAGCCTCGCTGGCGCGCGATCCGCGCGTGCATCAACACGGTCTTCTTCTGGCAGGACGACCACTGCGCCGCGGCCTACTGGGCCGAGCAGCAGCGGCGCCAGTTCCCGCCGGTACTTCGAGATGATGGGAAGCCACGATGAGCTGGTACTCCACCGGAACCGTCAACGTCACCAGCGGCAGCCCGAACATCGTCGGCGTCGGCACGACCTGGGCCGAGCACGTCAGCCAGGGCTGGGCCTTCTATGGCCCCGACAAAGAACTCTACGAGGTCTTGTCGGTCAACAACAACACGAGCATCACCCTGGCGCGCAACTACGCGGGTTCGACGCTCTCCGGCCAGGCCTACCAACTCATCCCGACGCAGGGCGAGACGCGCGCGCTGACGGCGCGCGTGCTGCAGCTGCTGCAGGACGTGGCCAACATGCTAACCGGGGCCGGCGCGGGCAAGTTCCCCGACGGGGCTGTTGGCACGCCCAGCGTGGCGGCGGCGAGCGACACCAACACCGGCCTGTTCTGGGCCGCGACCGACGCGCTGGCCGTGGCCACCGGCGGCGTGGAGGCGATGCGCCTGGATGCCTCGCAGCGCGTGGGCATCGGCGTGACGCCGATGCAGCGGCTGCACGTGCGCCAGGACCAGAACGCCACGACGCGCACCAGGCTGGAGAACGCATCGACAGGCGCTGCGGCCGTGGCGCAGGTGGACGCCCAGGCCGACCAGGCGCGCGGCGTGCTGCGCGCGATGGGCAGCAACCACTCCACCAGGCCGAACCGCGTCGAAATCGGCTCCGAGACGAACCATTCGGTCGCCTTCATCGTCAACGACACGCTGCGCGCGCTGTGGAACAGCATCGGCCTGGGCATCGGGACGACCCCCGTCACCAGCGGCGCCAACGCCACGTTGCTTCAGGTCGGCGACCCGCTGGCGAGCGGCGGCGCCGGCATCACGCTGGGCGCGACCACGACCAACGACATCGCGTTCTCCGACGCCACCAGTGGCGCGGGGCAGTACGCCGGCCTGATCCGCTACAGCCACGCCGACGACTCCTTCCGCATCTGGACGAACAGCACCGAGAAACTGCGGCTGACGGCGACCGGCACGCTCCACGTTGGCAACTTCGTCAGCAGCACCTTCATGAGTGCCTACCCGATCGTCGAGCCCACCGCGGCGGTCTACCACAACTTCTACGGCCACAACATCGCGCCGGCCACGTGCACGACGGCGCTCGTTGGGGTCAGCCACACCGCCAACACGGCCGCGGCCGCTTTCACGCTGCCCGACCTGTATTCGTTCCGCGCCTACCAAGGCACTGTCGGTGCTGGCTCGACGCTGACCCGTGCTGCTGGCTTCGCGGTGTTCTCGGACTACAGCAAGGCCGGCACCAACATCGCCTTCCGCTGCGAGATTCCGGCGGCAGCCAACAACTACGCTCTCTACTCGACGAGCGGCGTGCAGTCCTACTTGGAGGGCAACCTGGGCCTGGGTACTGGCGCCCCGACGCGCAAGCTGGACATCAACGCCGACAGCTTCCGCGTGCGCACCGGGAAGACCCCGGCCAGCGCCGGCGCGGCGGGGGTGCAGGGCGAAATCTGCTGGGATGCCTCATTCATCTACGTGTGCGTTGCGACGAACACATGGCGTCGCGTCGCGCACGCAACTTGGTAAGGGCGAGCTATGGCCACTGACCCCTACGCCGCGATCCGCAAGCTGCCGGTCATCCACCACGGCACCGCTGACGAACAGCGGGCGAAGCTGCCGGCCGGATACCTGGATGCCCTGGCTGGAAGCCAGGAACTTCCGCAGTGGCAGCCGCAGAGCGAGTACGCGCTGGACCTCGACGCGCTCGCCCAGACGCCCTTCCAGTCCAAGTTCAACAGCCTGGCGCAGCAGTCCGACGGCACGCTGCTGGCCACCTTCCAGAAGCCCGGCGGGCACAAGTACGAGCTGATGACCGCGGCCTACCGCAAGGGCGCCGACGGCAACTGGATGCTCGACGACAGCAGCATCCGCGACCACAAGCAGAAGTCGGGCGCCAAGGCCGGGTGGCAGGCATTCGGCGAGGGGGTGGCGATCGTCGGCACCGCGGCGCTCGGCGGCCACGCCATCGGCGGCGCGCTGGGCGGCGCCGGCGCTGGCGCGGGCGCTGGGGCTGGGGCCGGTGTCGGCGCGACCGACGCAGCGACCGCGGCCTTCCTGGAGGCCAACGCTGGCGCGCTGGCCCCGACCGTCACTGGTGGCTATGCCGGCGCCGGGACAGCCGTCGCCGGCAGCGGCGCCTCTCTGGCCAGCGCAGCACCCGCCGGCAGCGCAGCACCCGCCGCCGGCGCGCCGGCGGCCGTACCTCCCGCAACTAAGACAGGGGCAAGCATGGGCATGACCGCGAGCAACTGGATCGACCTGGCCGGCCTGGCCATGACCGGCTACATGGCCGGCAAGCAGACCGCGCCGCAGCCGGCCGACACCAGCGGCCTCAACGAGGCGGCGCGCACGAACGCCGAAATCGGCAAGCGCCAGATGGACCTGGCCGAGAAGCAGTACGCGGACTCCATGGCGCTGTTCGAGGAGTTCAAGCCGATGCTGACCGAGCAGATTCAGCAGTCGATCACGATGCAGGGCAAGAGCATCGAGCGCAGCGACGAGGCCTGGAACTTCTACAACGACACGTGGAAGCCGGTGGAGCAGCAGCTCGCGTCGCGCTCGCTGGAGATGGCCTCGCCTGGGCGCATCGCGCAGGAGAGCGAGCGGGCCGCGCTGGAGACGCAGGGCCAGTACGACGCGGCCATGACCGAGAGCCGACGCCGCCTGCAGATGGCCGGCGCGAACCCCGAGAAGATCGCCGCCATCGAGGCCGAGGGCCTGCTGGCCGCGGCCAAGGGTGTCGGCGGCGCGCGCGGCGCGGCGCGACGCGACGCCGAGAACCGGGCGATCGCCTACCTGGACAACGCCGCGAAGTTCGGGCGCAACATGCCGTCGACCAGCCTGGCCACGGCAAGTCTCGCCGGCCAGCAGGGTCAGGCGGCCACCGGTGGCTACGGCGCGCTGGCCTCCGCGGCTACCCAGCCGGCCGCCGTCACCAGCAACCTGTACGGCGCGGCGTCCAACGCAACCAGTTCGGCTGGTAGCCTGTTCAGCAGCCTGGCCAGCCATGACTTGGCCACGCAGATTTCGCAGGCCAACGCCAAGCTCGGCGGCCTGGGGGCCGGCGTGCAGCTCTACGGCATGCTCAACGGCGGCCGCGGCGACTGAGGAGAACCACCATGCCGATCAACGGACAGATGACCCTCATGGACGTCGTCAAGGCGGGCCAGGAGGGTGTCGAGTGGGGCCAGCGCCAAGCGGCGATCAAGCGCGAGCGCCAGGCGCAGAAGACGCTCATGGAGGCCGACCAGGAAGCTGCCCGGGTCTTCGAGCGGTCCAAGGCCGAGTGGGCTGCCAACGGCGCGCAAGGGCAGTGGGTTCCCACCGACGAGACGAAGATGCGCGCCGCCGAGGCCCGCGGCATCGCGCTGGCGCGCGCCGGCGACTGGCAGAGCTACCTGAAGAACGAGGGCACCGTCGCAGGCCTGCGCACCATGCTGCGCGGCCGCGCGCTGCAGGAGTTCGAGGTCGACGGCGACATCGAGAAGCTGCTGCGCCGGCACCACGCCACGGTCTTCGACGGGCGCGACATCGTGGCGGTCGAGAAGCTGCCCGGCGCCGACGCGGTGGAGCAGCTGCCGGCGCAGGCGCCCGCGATCCTGGTGCGCTACTCCGACGGCTCGGAGGCCAAGCTCGATCCGCGCCGCGTGGTCGGCGCCATCAAGACCTCGCTGGCCGACCCGGCCAAGGCCGCCGAGGAGGAAATCAAGTTCAACTTCAGCCAGATGCTCGAGCGGTTCAAGGGCGATCAGAAGGTCGAGCAGATCCGCGTCGAAGGCCAGGAGCGCCGCGCCACCGAACAGGTCAAGGGCGGCGAGGACCGCGCGACCGCCGGCTACAAGCACGACCTGGACGTCGGCCTGGCCGGCGTCAAGTTCGGCCACGACCGTTCGCTCGCCAGGGAGCGTTTCGGCCACGAGAAGTCCCTCGCGGACATCAACAACACCGCCGCGCAGACGCGCACCGAAACCAGCGCCAGCGCCACGCGCGACGCTGCCACCACCGGCGCCAACGCGCGTGTGGAGGCCGCGCGCCTGGGCAGGGAGGGCAAGGACGCCGACGACGACGGCAAGACCTACAAGGCCATCCACGACGAGGTCATCCGCATCACCGGCCAACGCATGCAGGGCCCGCTGGGCGGCACGCGCATCGGGGACACGGCCACGGCTCAGATCGCCCGTGCGGCACAGATGGCCGAGCAGCAGCAGGGCTTGAGCCGCGCCGACGCCATCAACGGCGCGATCAACGCATGGCTCAAGCGCAACCCCGCCCCCGGCGAGCGAGCCCCCAGGAAGTGAGAGCCGCCTCATGAGCAACCAGGTCGACTGGGACAGCATCTACGACGCGGTCGAAACCAAGCCGCACCCCGAACCCCCCGCCCCCCAGAAGGGGGGCAAGCAGCGCCGTGGCCAGCTTTCGCCGCAGGAGTGGGATGCGATCTACGGCTGGGACAAGAACCCGCCGCCCGCGCCGCCGCCGCGCAAGCTGTCCATGGGCGAGCGAACCGCGCAGGCGCTCGGCCAGGTCGTCGACCGGGTGACGAGCCCCAGCCAGGAGCCGCCAGGCGGGAACATCGCCGACGAGATGACCACCGCGGCGCAGCAGATCGCCTCGCCGCCAGCGCCGGACGCCACGCTCGCAGATCACTCCGACCAGAACCCGGTCAAGCCCGGCCTGCGCCGCCCGTCGCCGCTGTCGAAGGAGGCTTTCGCGGCGCTGAAGGCCCAGCTCGGGGCCATGCCGCCGCAGGTGCGCCGGGCCCAGCTCGCCCGCGAAGACCTGCCGGCCTGGATGCGCACGGCGATGACCGAGGCGGTGCGCCAGCTCGATGCCGACGCCAAGCTGCAGGAGACGACCGGCGTGCAGACGCCGGACGCCCCGATGGAGGCGCGCGCAGAGCGGCTGATCGAGGGCGGCATGCGCGGCGACGTGGCGGCCGGCGTAGCCGGCAACCAGGCGCTGCAGGGCGGGCTGACCGTGCTGCCCGGCCAGGCCAAGGCGATCGACTCGCCGCTTTCCCTGGAGGAGGAGGCAGCGGCCAAGGCCGAGGGCGCGCAGCTCAAGGACTCCGGCATCGCGCAGCGCGGCCTGTTCGCCGCCGGCCAGGGCCTGAAGCAGTCCGTCCAGGGCGGCATGGCCATGGCGCTGCGCGCCCTCGGCGACGAGGAGGGCGCCAAGCTCTACGAGAAGGAGGGCAAGCGCGCGCAGGTCAAGGTCGATGCCGCCAACGAGCTGCTGACCATCCGCCAGCGCGCCGAGGAGATGGGCGTGCTCGGGGTTTCCCCGGCGGCCTACCTCGAGCGAATGGGCGTGGGCGCCATGAACTCGGTCGGCCAGATGCTGCCGGCCATGGGCGCCGGCGCGGCGACGACGGTGCTGACCAAGAACCCGATGGCCGGCGCCCGCGTGGCCATGGGGATCATGGGCACCCAGGTCTTCGGCCAGGAGTTCATCCAAGGCCGCATCGAGGGCCTGGCGCCGTCACACGCCGCCGGCCGGGCGGCCATCATGGGCGCTCTGGAGTACATCGGCGAGCGGTACGGCCTCATCCCGGCCGCCATGAACGCGCTGCGCGGCCAGGCCGCGAAGAAGACGCTGGAGGAGCTGCCGCAGTGGGCCGAGCGCGCGGTCGTCGCGCTGGAGAGGCGCGGGCTGTTCTCGGCCGGCGTCGGCCAGGTCGTGCGCGGCCAGGTCGGTGAGGGCATCGGCGAGCAGATCACCAGCGCCGGCCAGTACCTGGTGGACGGGACCAAGCTCGGCCTGGACGAGGACATCACGGTCGCTGGCTTCCTGGAGTCGATGCGCGACACCGCGGTCCAGACCTTCATCGCCACCGGCGTCATGCAGGCCGGCGGCGCGGCCATCGGCCGCCTGCGCACCGGCGGCCGCGGCGGCGCGCCGGCGCCCGAGCGCCGCGAGCCCACGATGGGCGACCTCCCGCCCCTGCCGCCAGACTTCGGCCAGCGGCCCGGCATCACGCCGCAGATTCCGGTGCAGCCGCGCACCGCCGCCGCACCGCCGGCCGCCGCCGCATCGCCGCCAGCGAACCCGGACGCGCCGATGGACGCCGGCGCGCTACTGGGCACCCCGGTCGACGACGCGGCGCACGGCGCCGCCACGAGCCCGACCAACGACCTCCCGGAGCCGACCGACCCGCAGAAGGAGGCCGGCAACTACAAGAAGGGCCACATCCGCCTGGGCGGCCTGGACATCAGCATCGAGAACCCGCAGGGCTCGGTGCGCCGCGGCGTGGACCCCGACGGGAAGCCTTGGGAGAACACGGTCCAGTCGCACTACGGCTACATCCGCGGCACCGAAGGCAAGGACGGCGACCACGTCGACACCTTCATCAAGCCCGGCACGCCGCCCGACTACGACGGCCCGGTCTTCGTGATCGACCAGCGCGACCCGCGCACCGGGAAGTTCGACGAGCACAAGGTCATGCTGGGCTTCGCCAGCCCGCAAGAGGCCGAGGCCGCCTACCGCGCCAACTACACGCCCGACTGGCGGGGCCTGGGCTACCTGAGCGGCATGGACATGCCGATGTTCAAGGACTGGATCAAGACCGGCAACCACAAGGCGCCGTTCTCGCCAGCCTTCAAGGAGGGATTCGATGACCAGTCTGACGTGGCAGCTGCTCCCGCGGTTCCTGGTGGAGCCGGTCCTGGAGTGCTCGATAACGCTGGCCGAGGCGGCGGAAATCTGGGACCGGATGCTGCTGTACCCGGGGGAGTCAATCCCGCTGGCGATGTTCCCGGAGCGCCTGCACCCGGCGATGGCGATACTGGCAGACCGGGAGCCGGAAGCGCCCAGCCTGGAGCTGGACTTCAGGACGCTGCACTGAGCGACACGCCGGACTACGAGAAGACCTACCCGCGTCCGCAGTTCGACGAGCTGGCCGCGGCCGGCCGCAACTCGATGTTCGAGGGCCTGGAGGACGACCCCGTCTACCTGACGCAGGCCGTGCGCGACACGCACCAGCAGGTGGTCGGCCGCATCCAGACCGACCTGGCCGCAGCCAACATGCTGCTGGACGCGCTGCGCACCGGCACCAATCCCGAAACCGGCAAGCCGGCCAAGCCCGAGGACATCGAGACGATGCGCGGCGCGGCGCGCAGCGCGCTGCGCGACATCGAGGGCATCCTCGCGGAGTACGGCAACGAGTTCGGCGACCGCCATGCCGAGGCTCTGGCGGCCAAGTTCGCCGCCAACCGCGAAGACCTGGCCAGCCAGGTCGAGCAGGCCACACCGGAGCCGGCCGCGCCGCCTCCCGCGGCGCCGCCGCAGGCCCCCAGCGCCGCCGCCGAGAAGCGCCGGAAGGCCCTAGAAAGCCTCGGGGGCATCCTCGGCCAGCCGGTGCGCGACAATGTGCCCGCGGCGCCGCCGGGGCCTGTCGAGGAGGCTTCATCGGGTAGCGTCCCTGGCGGGCCAGGAACGCCGGCCGGCGCCGCACCCCTCGCTCCGACGCCCGAAGGCAGGCCCCGCATCCGCACGAAGGGCGGCCACGCGCCGAACGACCACGGCGTCTTCGTCCCGGACAGCACCCCGGACATGACGACGCTGGTCATGCCGGCCCCCAAGGGCCAGGCCAAGGGCGTCAAGGCGGACATCAGCCTGGTCGAGCTGGAAGACGGCACCTGGGCGCCGGGCAGCCACTACAACACCACCGGCGGCTCGATGAGCGGCGGCAGCAGCTCGCCCAGCGTGGTCGACACCTTCCCCACCCGCGAGGACGCGCTGCGCGCTGCCGGGCGCAGCCTGCAGCGCAGCGCGTTCAACATCCTGGAGGCCACCGGCAGCCTGGCGAGCGAGCGCCAGCGCCAGCAGGCGCGCGCCATCGCCAAGTGGGTCGAGGAAGTCACCGGCGTCAAGCCGCCGACGCGCGTGCAGCGCAAGGAGCCGTGGAAGGGCGGCGCGGTGCTGAACACGCTGGTCGACATGATGAACGGCGCCTTGACGGCCAGCGCGGACTTGAGCGTGCTGGAGGCGCTGCGCAAGGCCGACCTCGTCCACCCGATCAAGCGGCAGCTCACCCCCGCGGGCGAGGCTTTCCTGCGCTCGATCAACACCGAGGCGAAGGACGACACGCCCGAGCAGATCGCCGCCAAGATCGAGGCGGCCATCGGACAGCGCACGGTCGACGACCTGCGCTGGGATGAACCGCAGGAGACGCCCAAGGCCGTGCGCCGCGTTGCCGGCGTGCGCTCGCATCCGGCCACCGTCTGGGGCTCCAGGATGCTCGCCGAAATCAGCCGGCAGCTCGGCGGCATCGACCCGAGCCTGCTGCACGATCTGAGCTTCAAGAAGGAGCTGGGCCGCGACCGCAACGGCCGCCCGGTGGCGCGCTGGTTCAACCCGCCCGTCTCCGGCATCGGCGGCCTGTTCCGCGACGGCGGCATCGCCGACACCAACGAGCTCGCGCTGTGGATGGAGGAGGAGGGCTACCTCGATCCCGGCTCCTACGAGGCCGACTACAAGGCCGCCGACGAGGCAGCACGCGCACTGGTGACGAGTGCGCTCAACCGCGACGAGCCCAAGACCCGCGCGGAACAGCAGGCCGAGGATCAGGCCGACGAGGACGCAGAGCGCCAGGCCTGGGAGGCCATGACGCCGCAGGAACGCGAGCAGTGGCTCGCGGACAACCACCCGGAGCTGCTGTACCCGGCTCTGGACGAGGAAGCGGCCGCCGAGGCCGAGGCCGAGCGCCGTGCCATCATGGAGGAGGCCGGGATCACGCCGGCTGAACTCGACGCGCTCGATGACGACGACGTTGCCTGGGATGCGCCTGCGCCGCCGCAGTCCCTGGCCGACCAGATGCGCGCGCTGGGATTCAGCGAGCAGGAGATTGCCGATGAACTGGCCAAGGAAGCCGCCCAAGAGCAAGAAGCAGCGCGACGCGATGCTGAAGCTGGCCAAGATGGACCCGGCGGACAGGGAGCGCCTGTTGCGCCTGGAGCGGTTGCGCCGAGGGATGGTCGTCAAGAAGCCGTCCGGCGGCTCGAAGACCTAGCCTCGCGGGTCGTCAACGGGCGCGAGCGTGCGCCCGATGTCCTGCGCGACGAGTGCGGGCTGTTCATGCCATGCGGGGCGATGAAGCTCGGCGCGCCGACGCCGGCCAAGGATTTCTACACCGGCCCGCTGTGGAACACCTACCGCAAGGCGCTGGGCGCGCAGAGCCCGCCGCGGCTGTTCATCCTGTCGGCCAAGCACGGCTTCGTGCGGCCCGACCAGGTGATCGAGCCCTACGACCAGCTGATGACGGCCGAGCGCGCCGACGAGCTGGTGGCCTCGATCGCCAGCGGCGAGCTGCCGGTGGGCCTGCTGGCCGCCATGCCGCGCGACATCCAGATCGTCGGCGGCGAGCACTACCGGCGCGTGATGCGCGCCGCGGTGGCCAAGGCCATCGAGGACGGTGCGATCCCCGAAGACGCCTCGGTGCGCGAGTTCATCGGCGGCACCGGGGAGATGAACCGGGCGATCAAGCAGTACGTGGCGGGCCTGCCGGCCGATGGCGACCAGGCTGCGGCCGCCCCGCCTGCGCCGCGCCCGCCGGATGGCGGCCGCACGGTCGAGGAAATCGAGCGGGCCATCCGCATCCTGCACCTGCGAGCCCGCCATGAGGCCGAGCAGCGCCTGAAGCCGCAGACGCCGAAGTCCTACGTGGGGCCCGACCACTGGGCGCGCCACAGCAAGGAAGCCAAGGCGCTGCTGGATGCCTACACCGCCGAGCAGCTGAAGTCGCGCAAGGGCCAGCTCGCCAAGCTCCAGCGGTCGCTGCAGTGGGCCAAGGACCGCGAGGCGCGCGAGTCGGGCATGGACGTTGCCCGCGCCAGGTTCCTCGATGCCGTGGACCGCTCCATCGCGGCGCTCACCGAGGAGCAGGTTCGCCTGATCGGCGCGAACCTGCGGCTGTCGCCGAAGAACAGCGTCGAGCGCATGCGGACCCTGTTCATGATCCAGCCCGTCGAGCGCCTGGCCGACGCCTACCGCAAGGCACACATCGACCTGACCAGGCCATGGCAGCGGCATGGCGACGTGAACGCGCCGGCGCCTGGTGCGCGCAGCATCCTGGACGAGCCGATCACCGCCGGCGCGTTCGATTCGCGTCTCGGCCTCCAGATCGGAACCGCCACGAGGCGGCAGCTCATCACCGCCGTCTTGGGCAAGATGAACGCCGTTCGGCTTGACGGCGAGGTTCTGAGCTACGACGGCGAGGTCGCGGGGTCGCGCAGCAGCGTTCGACTGGACACGCCCGAGGAACGGGACTTCGCGCAGCAGCTTCTCGATGCCGCTCGCCCGTCAGCGGTTGGGCGCGACTGGTGGCTGGACGACGAGCAGCAAGGCGAAGCCGACCCGCTGCTTCGACCCTACGACGAGGCCGAGCTGCGCCGCCGCGCCGAGGACGAGCAAGCCCGCCTGGAGGCCGACGCCAGGGCCGAGCGCGAGCGCCTGGCCCGCGAGGCCGCCGAGCGCGCCGAGCGCGAGAACCGCGCGCGCGCCGACGCCGACCGCGACAACTTCACGCTGACCGCGCCTGGCGCGGATGACCTGTTCGGCTCGATCAGCGCCTACGACCCGCCCGCCGCGCCACCGGCGGCGACGCCAGCGCCGGCTGACGACCAGCAGCAGGGGGCGCGCCAGCGCATCCGCGACTACTGGCTCAACACCGCCTATCCGGCCCTGCGCGACTATGGCCGCGCGTTTCAGCTGATCGGCGCCGATCGCCTGGAGAGCAACAGGATCAAGCCCGAAGGCATGACCGCGGCGCAATGGCTGCAGCAGTGGCAGACCCAGGAATCGAAGTGGGACGGTGGCCGCAAGGTGCAAGACACCGGCATCCAGGCCCTCAGCCAGAAAGACCTGTGGCCGACAGATGACGGGCTCGGCGAGCAGCTACGCAAGAGCCTGCTGGCCGCGGTGCGGGCCCTGAAGAACGCGCCGGGCATCCAGGGTGACTGGATCGAGCGCGCGGTCGAAGGCCGCAAGCCGTTCCCGGAGGACGACGCGCAGCCGGCCATCCCCGAAGGCTTCCGCCAGGTCGCGCGCTACCTCAAGGACGGCGTCGAGGTCGACGGCTACGCCCCCGTCGGCAAGCTGCAGCGCGTGCGCGAACTCGCATCCGGGCAGCCCGGGTATGTCGAAAGCTTCTACGGCCCCGGGCCGGCCTTCGAGGGCGCCATCGTGCGCTTCGAGGTCGGCGGCTCGCGCATGCTGCGCTGGTCGGAGCTGGAGGCCGCTGGTCCGCGCTTCGCCAGTGGCGACCCCGTCACCTGGCAGCCACGCACCCCGGACGGCGAGCCCGACGGTCCGCCGCTGCGCACCAAGGTCACGGCGGTCAAGTCGCTGAACGTGGGCGGCGGCGCCATGCAGACCACCTACACACTGGACGACCCGCGCTTTGCGCCGGGCACCGTGCAGGCCTTCGCGCTGGACGGCGAGCTGTCCGGGCCGGAGGACTCGGTCGCACCGCCGGCGCCGGCCAAGAAGGGGCCCAAGGTCAGCCCAGCGGATCGCGCCCGCATGGAGGCCGATAGCCGGTTGCGGGGCATGATCCAGGAGGCGACCGACGCTGGCGCGACGCTGCTGGCGCAGCGCCTGGCTGCGCAGCGCGTGCGCGGCCCGCTGGTGAGCAGCGGCTTGACGCCCGCCGAGGTCCGCCTGATCGACGAGCGGCTCAAGCGGCTGTTGCAGCGCGCCAGGCGCGACCCGCAAGATCGGTTCGACGACATCGGGCCCGGCCGTCGGCCGCGCGTGGACCGGCTCAACAAGGCCGAGGCCGAGTACGAAGCCAAGTTCGAGAGGCTGCGCGCCTACTACACGCCCGGCAACATCGTGCAGGGCTACGCTGGATTCGACGAGGTGCTGGAGTTCCAGCCGGCGACCGAGGCCGGAGGCTGGGCCGTGAAGGTCGTGGAGGTCGTCAAGGAGGGCGACCGCTGGGTGCGCAAGCCTGGCGAGACGCCGCGGTGGCACTCCACCTGGCCGGACGCCCGCGAGTTCGCCGCAGGCCCGCTGGGCCGCAGCGAGAACGCGCCGACGCCGGAGCGCGAGGCCGAGGCGCGCACGAAGCGCCTGACCGCCCTGGGCCGCATGTCCGACATCTTCGGGCCGCCCAAGGCCGAGGAGCCCGGCCCGGAGTATGGCGACAAGCCAGCGCCGCCCGCGCTCACGCGCGAGCAGGAGCAGGCGCTGCTGCCGGTGCTGGCCGAGCTGCTGGACGCCGCGGTGATCGAGGGCAAGCGGACCTTCCGCGAGGCCGCGGCGAAGGCGCTGGCCGACGTCGCCGAGTTCATCGGTCCCCAGGCCGCCGAATCCCTCACCCTGAAGCATCTGCAGGGGGCGTACATTTCGATGTCCGCCCGCTACACCGACGGCAGCGTCGACGACCTGATGACGGTGGCGCAGGTGAAGTCCAAGGCCGACTTGACGGAGGCCCCCGATGCTCCTGTACGCACCCCACCGACTCCGCAGCCAGATCGCCCCGCTGGCCAAGACGCCCCTGTGGAAGCGCCTGCTGGCGATGGACGTGCGCGACCTCCCGCCGGAAACGGACAAGCTGGGGGACGCGCTGCGCGCCCGGGTCAGCGATCCGATGGTGGCGCTGGCGTACCTGGAAGTGGCACCCCTGCTGCAGGAACGCCAGGCGATCGGCCGCGTGCTGGAGGCCAACCCCGAGTGGGCCGAGACGGTGCCCGAAGTGCTGACGATCAACGAGGCGATTTCGCTGGCGATCAAGGAAAGGCATCTGACCCCATCTCAGACGGGGCTGTTGAGGACGCTGCTCGAAGCACCGCCGCCGATGTCCTGAAGCGCCGCCAGCTGCAGCGCCAGGCCGAGGCGCTGCCCGTCAAGCTCAACGACGAGGAGAACATCCGGGCCTCGCTGCCCATGCTGCTGCCCGAGCAGCAGCAGGATGTCATCGACGCCGAGGCGCGGCTGACCCAGCCGACCGGCTACGGCATGCTGTTCACCAACGGCACCGGCACCGGCAAGACCTATACCGGCCTGGGCGTGGCCAAGCGGTTCGCCAAGCAGGGCAAGGACGCCATCCTCGTCGTCGTGCCCGACCGCAACATCCTGGAAGGGTGGCTGCGCTCCGGCCCGGACCTGGGCCTCAAGGTCACGGCGCTGGAGAACACCAAGGACCACGGCACGGGCGTCGTCGTCACGACCTACGCCAACCTGCGCGACAACAACGCGCTGCTCAAGCGCCGGTGGGATCTGGTCATCGCCGACGAGGTCCACGAGATGGGCCAGAGTCAGGAGGGCACCATCACCGAGTCGGGCCTGCGCATCCGGGCGCTGACCATGCACCCGGAGTCGGCCGAGACGCGGACCCAGATGGCGCACCCCGAGCTGTACGCGGAAATCGTGGCGCTGACCATCGAGCAGGCAGGGCACCTGGAGAAGCAGAACCACGCCGCCGCGGCCGAAATCGACAAGGTGCTGCTGCCCAAGGTGCGCCGCTTCGCCGAGCTGAAGGTCCAGCAGGAGTCGCTGATCGAGCAGGGGCAGGGCGCCGGCCGCACGCGGCTGCTGATGCTGTCGGCCACGCCGTTCGCCTGGGAGCAGTCCACCGTCATCGCGCAGGGCTACCTGTTCGACTGGAACGAGGGATTCGTCCCGGGCCGCGGCTACAACGCGCCGAGCGCCTACCAGAACTTCATGATCCAGCACTTCGGCTGGCGCATGCGCTACGGCAAGCTGACCAAGCCGGAGTGGTCGGTCAACAGCAGCATCATGCAGCGCCAGTTCAACACCTGGCTCAAGAACCAGGGCGTGCTGCGCGGCCGGATGCTGCTGTCGGATTTCGACTACGACCGCAAGTTCATCGCGGCCAATTCGGCCATCGGCCAGCGCATCGACCGCGGCCTGCAGTGGTTCTGGGAAGCCGACCCCAGCGAGGCGCTGCCGTTCCTGACCGAGGGCGCGCGCGAGGAGTACGAGAAAGACCCCAAGAGCGGCCTCGACAAGCTGCGCGCCGGCATCCACAAGGCCAGCCGCAAGCTGCGCAGCGAGTTCGACTACCTGACCCGCATGCGCATGCTGGAGGCCATCAAGGCCGAGGCGGCTGTGCCGTACATCCGCGCTCAGCTCGAGCTGGGCCGCAAGGTCGTGCTGTTCCACGACCTGATCCAGGGCCAGCGCCTGGACCCGTTCAACGTCAAGTTCAACCCGCAGGAAGACGCCTGGGCCTACGCCGCGATGGAGGCCTGGCGCAAGGAGTTCGACGACCTCGTCACCTACCCGTGGGACACGCTCAAGAGCCCCATCCAGACCATGATGGAGCACTTCGCCGACCGCGCGCGCGTGCTCAACGGCCGCATCTCCGACAAGGAGAAGGTCGCCGCCGTCGACTGGTTCAACGACGACGACACCGGCCCGGCGCTGCTCGTCGTGCAGGCCGACAAGGACAAGGGCTGGAGCGGCCACGACACCACGGGCAAGCACCAGCGCGTGCTCATCAACCTGGGCCTGCCGGTGCGCCCGACGCGCTCGATCCAGCAGGAGGGCCGCATCTACCGCGTGGGGCAGGCCTCCAACGCGATGTTCCGCTACTTCAACACCCAGACGTCCTGGGAGCGCGCGGCCTTCGCCGAGAAGATCGCCGAGCGCGCGGAGGCGGCCGAGAACCTGGGCCTGGGCGAGATGGCGCGCGGGCTGCGCGACGCCTACATCGAGGCCTTCGAGGACACGGGCGACTGGCCACCAGGCTTCGAGGGCGAGGGCACCGGGGGCAAGGCGCGCGACCGCGAGATGGCGCAGATTCTCAGCGACTGGGACCGCGCCATGTCCATGTACTGGGCCCAGCGCAAGAAGAACCAGCAGACCAAGAGCGAGGAGGGGCACGAGTATTACCCCACCCCCGAGCCCATCGGCCTGAAGATGGTCCAGTGGCTGGACTTGCGGCCCGGCGAGCTCGCCATCGAGCCCAGCGCCGGCCACGGCGCCATCGCGCGCTGGCTGCCCGACACCGTCCATCGCCTGGCCGTCGAGCCCAGCACCGTGCTGGCCTCGCGCCTGGCCATGGTCTTCGACGGCGACATCCGCGAAACCCGCTTCGAGGACTTGCCCGCGGCCAACAAGGCCTGGGGCATCGCCATGAACCCGCCGTTCGAGCGTGGCGGCAAGCTGGCCTTCGAGCACCTGGCCAAGGCCTACAACCAGCACCTGTTCGAGGGCGGCCGCATCGTCGCGCTGCTGCCCGAGGGGCCGGCCGCCGACGCGCGGCTGGAGAAGTTCCTGCGCGGCACCCAGGACGTGCCGATCAAGGCGCTGGGCACTGCCCGCATCGCCGACGGCGAGGCCGAGCTGTTCTACGACGACCGCATCGAGCTGCGCAACGGACGCGTGGGGCACGTCCGCGAGGTCCACGACACCCACGTCATGGCCAAGATGCAGGACACCGGGCGCATCGAACCCGTGCTCGGCTCGGCCATCGACAAGCTGGAGGAGTCCGGCCCGCGCAAGAAGTCCGAGCCCATCGCGCCGGGCGCCCATGTCGTCGCCACCATCCGGCTGCCTGGCGTGGCTTTCGCGCGCGCCGGCACCGGCGTCCGCACGCGCATCGTCGTGATCGACAAGCTGGGCAAGGACCAGACCGCGCCGGCGCCGGTGGAGTACGACTTCTCCGGCACGCAGGACATTGCCGAGCTGTTCGGCGAGGTCGAGAACCTGGGCGTGCCAGAGCGCACGAAGCCGCGCGCCGAGGAAGGCGCCGAGGAAGGCGTCGACGGTGCCGCGCCGCCGGCCGACCAGGCGCGCCAGGAGCGCGAGAAGAAGAAGGCCGCCAAGGCCGAGGCCAGGACCAGCGGCGAGGAGCTGGCGACCAAGCACGGGCTGGAGGTCATCGGGCACACCACGCGCCAGGGCAAGCTCATTCTCGGCGTGATCCTGCGGCACGTCGACGCGCAGCAGGTGAAGGCCGCGCTGCCGGAGTCCTTCGTCTTCAACAAGGACGGGGGCACCTTCGTTGCACTGCACCGCCTGCAGATGGTGCTGGACGCCTTCCCCGTGCCGCCCGTTGCCGCGCAGGAGCGCGCGGTGTACGCTGTCAACGAGCCCGAGGCCAACTATGACCTGTTCGAACAACCGCTACCCGATCCCCGAGGAGGAAATCCACCTCGGGCCGGCCGCGCCCCGCGTCGGAACGTACCAGCCCCCAACGCCGTATCTGTGCGGGAAGACCCGTTCTTCCCCGGCATCTACCACGTCACCAGCCAGCTCGTCGAAGTCCGGCGGCACGATCTGCCGGTTGCTCGCGTCACCAACTGGAACGAGGCGGCCGCAGCCCTCTCCGCGCTGACGCGCTACGCCGTCGAGCACTTCGACGCGCTCGTCACCGACAAGAACGGCCGCCCGCTGGCCATCATCGGCGCTTTCAAGGGCGCTCCGTCGCAGACCTCGGTCTATCCCGGCGTCGTGCTGATGGAGGCCATGCGCATCAAGGATGCGCACTCGGTATGGGCGGTCCACAACCACCCCAGCGGCCGCAGCGAACTGTCGCGTGCCGACGAGAACCTGAGCCAGGCGATGGCGCGCTCCTTCGAGCCGTCGACCGTGCGCTGGCGCGGCCTGGCCGCGGTGGCCGACGATGACGGGATCACCCGCTTCATGGCCGTCACCCCGGAGGGCGGCACCTACAGCGGCGTGGTCACGCCGAGCGCGACCACGACGACGACGGTGCCCGTGGTCGAGCGCACCATCGAGTCTCGCCAGACCGGCCTCAGCGTGATCGGTTCGCCTGCAGAGGCCAAGGACAAGGCGCTCGTGCTGCATGCGGCGGACTCGCGGCCGGGCCTGCTGTTCATGAACTACCAGAGCAAGCCCACCGCCTGGGTGCCGCTGGCGCCCGCTGTGGCCGGCCGGCTTCGCCAGGATGACCGCTACGACCGGCTCATCAACTCGGCGGCCGAGGCGGCCGCCAGCACGGTGCTGGTCATGAACCCGGGCGGCGCCTACGACGAGCGCACCCTGGAGAACATCAAGGCCGCGCTGGCGCTGGCCGACGTCCGCCTGCTGGACGTGATCGACCCGGTCAGCATGTCCTCGGCCGCCGAGCGCGGCACCGAGCCCGGCGGCGGGCTGCCGGTGATGTCCGGGCAGCCGGCGACGAAGCGGCGCAGCAAGTACGCCCCCGGCGTCGCGCCGGACAAGCTCGGCGCCGCCGTGGCCGAGGCCACCAGGCACTGGTCGCGCGAGCCCGGCATGCCGGTCGTGGCCGTTGCCCGCACTGCCGCCGAGCTGCCGCCGGACATCCAGGACTACCTGCGCCGCATGCGCGCGCTGAACAGCACGCGCGGGCTGCTGATGCCCGATGGCCGGGTGTTCCTCGTCGCGGACATGATCGGCAGCATCGACGAGGGCCTGCGGGTGCTCTGGCACGAGGTCTACGGGCACTTCGGCCTGCGCGCGTTCCTGGGCGACCGCTACACCCAGATGATGCTGGCGCTGCGCGCCGCCAACCCTGCGCTGGCGACCGAGGCGGCTGCCTGGCATGCCCAGTGGGGCGCCGCGCAGGTGCAGGCCAGGGTCGGCCTGGGGATGTCGCGGCAGGATGCCGAGCAGGCCGTTCAGGCGCTGGCGGTGGAGGAGGCGCTGGCCGATCGCGCTGCCGGCGCGCCGGCGCCCAAGGCCTGGCGCTACGTGATGGCCAGCCTGCAGCGCGCCCTGCGCCAGCGGTTCGGCGAGTTCGGCAAGGCCATTGCCGACTGGCTGGAGAGCCTGACCGAGGCGGAAACCTTCGACCTGCTGATGTCCGCCCGGCGCGCCGTGGCGGCGACGCCGCATGTCGACCGCGGCGAGCTGCCGGCGCTGAGCCAGCAGCCGCCGCCCGCCGCTGCGCCCCCGTCGCTGCGCCCGATCAGCCTCAAGCTGCCGCGCGCGACCATGGAGACGCCATTCAGCGCCTTCGACCTGGTGAACTACGCCATCGAGAAGCCGGTGCAGCTGGTCGCCACGCCGGTCGACGCGCTCATCAAGAAGGTCGTCGCCCCCGGGGCAGTGCATGCCGGCAGGATGGCCGACGCCTTCCTGGGCGGTCACATGGGCGACTACTGGGAATACATCAAGGCCGGGCTGGTGGACCGCTACGGCGTGAGCGATGGCTTCAGCGAGGCCAAGACCGCGATGCGCACCGCGATCCGGGTCAACGCGCGCAAGACCCGCGAGACGGTGGACAAGCTCCGCGCCCTGACGATGGAGCAGTCGCGCGTCGCGTACCTGTGGATGAACACCAACCCCGAGAACCCCGGGGCCGAGCCGGCCATGCGCGCCGCGGCCGCCCTGTTCGACGCGCTGCCGGAAGGACAGCGCGCCGTGCTGGCCAGCCTCAAGCAGGACATCGAGCACCTGTCCGATGAGGCCGTGCGCCTGGGGCTCATCAGCGCCGAGTCACGCGAGCGCAACCGCTTCGCGTACATGCACCGCAGCTACGAGCGTCACACCGCCGACGAGCGCCTGGCCAACGAGGTCAAGTCGCGGTCGATCCGCATTCTGGGCGACACGCTCAAGGGCCGCGGCATGCGCGACAACGCCTCGATGGCGCAGATCGGGACCGCCGACTGGTGGCAGCGCAAGACCAACAGTGGCGCGCACGATCCCTCGCTCAAGGGCCAGAAGTTCCACCGCCTGGAGCTGCGCGACAAGCCGCGCGACGACGACACGCCGCAGCTGTTCGAGGACGAGAACGGCCAGCCGCTGGGCCGCATCCGCCAGATCGTCTACTGGCCCGAGGACGTGCCGATCCCGCGACACCTGCTGGGCTGGCGCAACGATGGCCTGTGGGAAGCCCGGTTCTTCGACCAGAAGGACAAGGTCGGCATGTGGCGCGACTTCACCCTGGCCGAGCGCACGAAGATGGGCGAGATTCAGGAGGTCAAGTTCGCCACCGTGGCCACCATGATGCAGATGACGCGCGACATCGAGACGGCGCGCTTCCTGGACTGGGTCGCGCGCAACGAGTCAGTCGCCGACGAGTCGCGCCTGCCGGCAGGGGCCAAGCAGGCCGACGCCAGCTACTTCCTGGCGCGCAGCTACCTCAAGAACGAGTGGGTCCAGGTGCCGAGCACCAAGATCAAGGGCACCAACGTCACCGCGTTCGGCAACCTGGCCGGCCGCTGGGTGCCGGGGCCGGTCTGGAACGAGCTGCGCCAGATCGGTCAGTTCACCGACCAGGGGCAGCTGTCCAGGCTGTGGCAGAGCATGCTCAAGCTCTGGAAGATCAGCAAGACCGCGCTGAGTCCGGTCACACACATGAACAACGTGATGGCCAACTGGCTGTTCGCGGACATGCACGACATTCAGGGCCGGCACCTGTACCTGGCGCTCAGGGCGATGGCCACCGCGCGCTCCGACCCGGAGATGAAGAAGCTGGTGGAGGACTTCGAGGACAACGGCGGCGACGCCGGCATGTTCAACGAGGTCGAAATCCGCGAGGAGCTTTACAAGCCGCTGCTCGAGGAGCTGCGGCGCGAGATTGAGCGCGACGCCGGCGGCCAATCGCTCATCACCGCGGCCCAGGTCATGGACCTGCTGCGCCACCGGGAGTATCGCCAGGCGCTGGCGGCCGCGAAGGATGCGCCAGTCGGTCGCGCGGCGGCCTGGGTGCCGCGCAAGCTCATCAAGCTGTACGGCGCCGAGGATGTGGTGTTCCGCCTGGCCGCCTTCGTCAAGGCGCGCGAGGACGGCATCAGTGACCACGACGCCGGCAAGTTCGCGCGCGACTCTTTCCTCAACTACGAAATCTCCGCGCCGTGGGTCAACGCGATGCGGCGCACCGTCTGGCCGTTCTTCTCCTTCACCTACCGGGCGGTGCCGATGATGCTGAAGACCGCGGTCGACAAGCCGCACAAGCTCATGAAGTACGGCCTGGTCGCTGGGTCGCTGAACACGCTGGCCTACATGATGCTGGGCGACGACGGCGACGAGGAGCGCGAACGCGCCTGGCTGGCCGACGAGAAGGCCGGGCGCATCTGGGGCTTCCTGACCCCGAAGCTGGTGCGCATGCCCTGGAACGACGCCAACGGCAACCCCGTCTTCCTGGACGTGCGGCGCTGGGTGGCGCTGGGCGACATCGTGGACACGGGCACAGGCAACGCCGCCGTCCCGATCCCGCCGCCGCTGATCCCGGGCGGCCCGGCCGTGCTGTTCTTCGAGTTCATGCTCAACACCGCCGGCTTCACCGGGCGCGACATCACGCTGCGCACCGACGAGCTCGGCGAGAAGCTGGGCGCCAGCGCCGAACACCTGTGGAAGGGCCTGATGCCCAACTTCCCAGGCCTGCCGGGCACCTACAGCACCGAGAACCTGCTGAACGCCTGGCGCGGCCGCATCGAGCCCGGCCCGCTGGGCCAGGAGAAGGCATCGCTGGCGCAGGCCTTCTTCAGCGCCATCGGCGTCAAGCTGGGCAGCTACGCCCCGGAGACGCAGGAATACCTGTTCATGCAGGGCATCAACGCCGAGCTGCGGGAAATCGAAGCCCAGCTGCGGCGGACCATCATCGGCCTGGAGCGCAGCGGCTTGTCCGAGGATGACCGCTGGGAGGCCGAGCAGGACGCCATCGACAAGGCGATGCGCAAGATCGACCGGCGCTGGCAAGAGGTCGAGCGCCGGCGCGCGCGCGCCGAGGGGTACGAGCTGGAGGAGCAGTGATGCCCGCCCGGAGGGGATCGAACCCCCGACCCCGCGCTTAGAAGGCGCGTGCTCTATCCAGCTGAGCTACGGGCGGAAAATTAGACAATCGGCCGAAAATTAGACACTCACCATAGGATGGGCACCAGCTTAGAAGGCAGGTGCGAAAGTGAGCATCCATGCGGGTTAGCGGCCGATTCGTCTAACGAATTCCGCCGAACCCGACCCAGCATTCATGCGGGTTCTGGGGCGGTTCTTAGACACCTGTCAGCCACTCTCCGAGGCGCCCATAGCCAAGCATCAGCAGCGCCAGCGCCGCGTTGAGTCCCGCCCTGCGCAGGCACCACGCATCGGTGGCGAGCAGCAGCCACAGGATCGTATTGAGCGCGAGCAGCGCCGCGCCGCCGTAGCCCATGGCAATCATCATCTCCGCGCTGTTCATTGACGCAACACAAGCTGGAAAGATCGTCGTTGCATCACTTCGCTCCAGCGGGCCGGGCCCGCCTTCTGGTCTTGCCCCTGACGTAGTGCTCGGTCATCCGCACCGACTCGTGCCCGAGCAGGCGCTGCGCTTCTTCGATGCCGCGCTCATCGGTCACGTCCGCGCCAGCGCGGCCGCGCAGGTCGTGAATGTGCAGATCCTCGATGCCGGCGCGGGCCAACGCGCGCACCCATGCGCTGCGCACCCCGGCGTAGCGGTAGGGCTTGCCGGTGGACTGCACCAGCAGGTAGCCGATGCGGTCGCGTCCGGCCGCGCAGGCGTCGATCACCTGGCGCAGCTCGGGCGTCCACTCGATTGTGAGTCGGGCGTCCGTCTTGCCCTGGTCCACCAGCAGGCCGTCGTCGGTGACGTCCTGCCAGCGCATCTTGAGCACGTCGCCGATGCGCTGGCCGGTGAGCATGCACAGGTCCACCATCAAGCAGTGCGTCGCGCCGCCGCGGGCCTGCTGCATGAGCGCGGTCTTGAGCGCCTTGACCTCGGCGTCGGTGACGATCCGCCGACGCGGCTCCATCCGCATCTGGGGGATGTTGTCCAACGGCGAGAAGCCCTCGCGCAGCCCCTCACGCGCGGCGAACGCGAGTATCCCCTTGAGCACGGTGCGATGGCGGTTGTGGGCCCGCGGCGTGCCCCTGTAGGCGCTCAGGAACTCCCAGCAGACCGGCGTGGTGACTTCGGAGGGCCGGAACTCGGCAAAGCGCCTGGCGACCAGGTCGGCGCTGCGCTTCATGTCCTCGGCCGTGCCAGGCGCCCAGTGAGGCAGCTTGAACTCCACCCAGCGGGCAGCGACGGCCGGCATCGTGTCGTTGCGCAGCTCGCGGTCGGTCAGCGTGGCCAGCGCGCGGAACATCGCGGGCAAGCCTTCGCTCACGCGGGTCAGGGCATTCCACTTGCCCGTCGCGTCGACGAACCAGTAGCGGCCGTGCTTCTCGTAGACCCGCTTCGGCAGACCGGGGCGCTTGGTCATTCGGAGAATGGTACAGCGGCGTTATCGGACAGGGCCTGGGGAGGGTGTCCGGTAATTCAAGTTCGGCCTCTTACTGCACTCGGGGCGGCGTGAACCGCTCGTGCGGTTGGCCGGGTTCCATGCCTCGGAGCTGGGCTTCGATGAAGCCGCGCGCGTACTCGGTGCCGAACGTGCCCCACAGCGCGCCCCAGAAGGCGATCAGCACGCCCGTGATGTGCGCCTCCTTTGCCAGCGCGTCGTCGGTCGGCACCAGCTTGAGCATGTTCATGCCAAACTCGACGCCCTTGTCCATCACCGCCTTCTCGGCGGCGCTCAGTTGTAGCTTGCCCATCGCGGGCCTCCTTTCCGGTGCATCTGTACCCAGCCGAACTGGTCGTTCCAGGCGACCCGCCACGGCGGGCCGCCTCGCTGCATCTCACGCCGCCGTGCAGCCTTGGCGGGCGCCTGAACTCAGGCGTTAGCCGGCTTGTTGCTTGCCGCGCACTTCCCACGAACTGCGCAGGTGGTCGTGAATCTCACGCGCCGCGTCTGCCCGAGCATCGCTGTGCCCGCTTCTGTCGCCGCCCCGAGCCAGTTGCATGTAGTGGGCCTCCCACTCCAGCAGTTCGCGCAAGACTTCGGCACGAACTTCGGTGCGCTCGTCTGCGCGGCCATCGGCGTAGGCGGTGGTTTGCAAGGACTCCAGCGATGCATCCATCGCAACGTCACGGTCTCGCAGCGTCATCTTCCCGAGGTACGCGCCCACCGCAATGTTTGCCAGGGCGGCCCGAGCGTTCCATGCGTTGCGCGCCGTGATCGACGCAGAGCCTTCGGCGGACTGCGCGGCAGCAATACACCACTCGCGAAACTCGCGGTCCTCGCCGCCATCCGTTTGCTTGTCTTGGTTCATGCCTGTCCTTTCGCGCCGGAACCACGCCGGCCAACCCCTCGCCCAAGCCGACGCCTAGCGGCGCGGCTTGCCTCGAACGTTAGGCCCCAATGCCTCGCGCGCCACAGTGCGCGGGTCAATGCACATGCCGGCCTCAATCTTCACCAGCGCGGCGCGCAACCGCTCGTTGTCTTCTCGCATCCGCGTGCGCCCCTTCGTCAGCCCGTCCCTGGCGTACTGCAGGTCGCGCTTGAGCGCGGCGTTCTCCGCACGCAATCGCCCTTCATCGGCAGCGCGCATCCAGTGCCCTTCTGGCAGGTAGTCATGCGGATACCAAAGGGCCGCGCGGAGCTTGCCGCGATTGACCAAGCCGCCGTCCGTCAAGAACTGCTCTGGGCTCAGGTCGAGAGCCTCAAACACGGCAGCGGTCAGCGCGCGCTCTTCGGGCGTGTCCATGTGTCATGTCTTCCTTGTCAGTTCGCCAGCACGTTGCGCGCATCAGCCAGCGCCGGCATGTAGAAGCAGGGCTTCAGGCGCCCGGTCCTTTGCAAGTGCTCGATCAGCTCGCCAGTCTTCAGCACCAGTTCGGCAAGCACCGCTTGCTCGACCTTCCGCTGCTCGGCCGTCAGCGGGAACCACGTCTCCAGCCGGCTGTCCTGGCGCCACTTCTCGCCCACTTGCGTGTCATGGTTGCGGTCGCGTATCGCCTCAACCGCCTCATCCAGCAGCGCGGCAATGTCGGCGGCGCCATCGTTGCGGCACAAGTCGGCCTCGTCTTGCAGCCTCGAAATCAGGTCGGTTTGCTTATCCACGTCGTTTAGTCCTAGTACGGTTGCATTGCGCGCTTCGGAGCCGGGGCCTAACCAGTCGTGCGAGCCGACACGCTACGGCCTGCGGCCTCCGCGTGCGGCTCCACTCCGCCGTTAGAAACCATGCTGCCACTCCCCGCAGTTCGGGCAGTACATCCCATCTTGCGTGGCCTGGAACAGATCATTACCGCAGTGGCAGTGCCAATGGTCGCGGTCTAGCTGCACCGGGCCTCGATACCTTCCGCGCTCAAGCGAACAGGCCGGGCACTCCATCCATACCGCCCCGACTGGCGCCACCGCCACCCACTCGTGCTTACATGCCAAGCACACCGCCGTTCCGCTCAGGTGCGGCGTCTTTTCCGCTTTCGCTTGTGCGAGGTCTATCACCGTCATGGTTTCTAACCCTGCGTTGCAGCGGACGGCCCTCGGCCGCCCAGGTTCATCGACTGTCCAGCGGGCCGCCGCTGAACTCCACGTTGGGCGTCTTGCTGTCGTCGAAGCCGTGCTCCACGGCCCGCCAGTCGCCGCGCCTCGCGTCACGCATGTCCAGCGCACGGAACTCGGCCGTGCGTTGGCGGCGGAACTTGCGAGCCTTGTGCACGTCGGCGGTCAGGGTCATGTTCACTTGGCACGCCATATAGAGCCCGGTGGAATGCCCTTCGGCAGTGAAGTTCTCAACGAGCCACCAGTACGTCATGCGTCGATTCCTTCCACCCACCACGTATGGCCGCAGTGGTGGCACTTGTACTGGTAGTCTTCCCAGCCGCCGCACGAGCTTTCCCACTCGCGCATGCTCACCGCGTGCACGCCGCACTTGCGGCAAGGCACGTCGGGCTGGGTCTTGAACTCGGCGAACTCGCCTTGGCTGTCTGACATCGGTGCTGTGTGCAT
>ERZ761592.46-NODE-46-length-69149-cov-7.489623_pt1 | contig 69149 bp, 70 predicted proteins | sample MGYA00433095_ERZ761592 | MGnify/ENA primary metagenome ERZ761592 (study PRJEB28899, sample SAMN03785554) | bioreactor sludge metagenome | biome: EBPR Sludge; feature: EBPR Bioreactor; material: 0.22µm filtered reactor supernatant | place: Saint Lucia: Queensland... | reverse complement strand
TGCCTCGGCCAGCCGCCTGCCGGCCACGACGCCCGCCGAACCCGCCGCGCGGTCAGCAACGATGACCCGCTCGCGCTCGACGATGGCGCTAGGCGACGGCAGTTCGGGGAAGACTTCGAGCGGCAGCCAGGGCAGATACAGGGCGAGCCAGAGCATGACGCAAGCGCAGCGGGCGTTGCACGGCGATGGGCAGAGGCAGCGGTTGTGCGCTGCCACGGCGCTTGAGCAGGTGAACGATGAGTTGCTCACCCTCGGCTTCGAGAGCCAGCCGCAGCGGTGCCGGCGAAGGCTGGCTGGCACAGGCTGCCGGACGAAAGACGAAGAGCAGTGACTGGCTCGCCTCGGCAGCCAGCTGCAGGCGGCGCAACGGGGCGGCCTGGACCTCCGGCAGCCAGGCGACGATGGCACCGACACCATCGGCGGCCAGCGAGCGTTCGCAGGCCCAGGCGGCATCGCGACCGGGAGCACTGGCAACCAGCAGGCGCGAGAGATCGACTCCCCCGGCCTGCAATGCCGGTGCATAAAGCAGATAGGGCGGGGCAATGCAGACCAGCCAGGCCAGTTCGTCACGCGAGAGACGGGCCAGCGCCGGCAACAGCAGGCTCAGTTCGCCGACGCCGTGACGCCGCGGCAGGAGTTCGGTCAGACCGCCACGCGGCCAGCCCCCACCGGGCAGCTCGCGGTCGAGATCGGCGAAACCCGTCGGCACGCCAGGCAGCGCTGCCCTGGCCAGCGCGTCACCCCGCCAGACGTCGGGACGCTCGAGGATCTGCGCCAGAGTGGTCGATGATGACATGATCGAATCCGGGCGGCAGCCGCGGTGCCTCTCAGATCGTCTCGCCGCTGCGGATCAGCCCGACGGCAATGCCTTCGATGACCAGGGCACGCCGCTCGGGATCGACGATGATCGGCGCAAAATCTGGATTCTCGGCGATCAGCTCGACGATGCCGTCGCGCCGCCGGAAGCGCTTGACCGTCACCTCGTCATCGAGCCGGGCGACGACGATCTGGCCGTTGCGTGCCTCGCTGCTGCGGTGTACGGCAAGCAGGTCGCCATCGAGAATGCCGGCATCGATCATCGACAGGCCGCGCACCCGCAGGAGGAAATCGGCACGCGGCGAGAACAGGCCGGCGTCGAGCGTGTAACGGCGCTGCACGTTTTCCACGGCGAGTATCGGGCTACCGGCTGCGACGCTGCCGATCAACGGCAGGCCGAGTTGTTCGACCAGGCGGATGCCGCGTGCCGAGCCCGGCTCGAGGGTGATCAGCCCCTTTCTGGCAAGCGCCCGCAGATGCTCTTCGGCCGCGTTGTGCGAGGCGAAGCCAAAGGCCGTGGCGATCTCCGCCCGCGTCGGCGGCGCGCCGAAGTTCTCCAGCGCGTTGCGAATGAAATCGAGTATTTCCTGTTGCCGCGTCGTGATCCTGAGCATGATCGGCACCCTCTGTTGGCATGACTGTATTTTTGTACAGCGCTGAAAAAAAAGCAAGCGTGCCGACAGGAGAGCGCGGGTGCTTGACCCGCCCTCCGCTTTCTTAACACAATCGCTTCCTTCACTTCCGTTCTCCGAGACCAGACATGATCGAGCAACCCGTCGAAGACTTCAGCCTGCCGGCCAGCGGCGGTCGGACCTTCACCCTCTCCGCCTGCCGCGGCAACACCGTCGTCCTCTATTTCTACCCCAGGGACAGCACTCCCGGCTGTACCAGCGAGGCGCAGGACTTTCGTGACCTGCACCCGCAATTCGTCGCCGCCGGCGCGATCATCGCCGGCGTGTCGCGCGACAGCCTCAGGTCGCACGACAATTTCACGGCGAAACAGGAGCTGCCTTTCGTCCTCATCAGCGACAGCGACGAAATGCTCTGCAACCGCTTCGCGGTGATCCGGATGAAATCGATGTACGGCAAGCAGGTGCGCGGCATCGAGCGCAGCACCTTCGTCATCGATGGCAACGGCGTCCTGCGGCGCGAGTGGCGTGGCGTCCGGGTAGCCGGGCACGCGCAGGAAGTCCTCGACTTCGTCAACCACCTCTGAAGCGCCCGACCAACGCTGCGATCATTCCGGAAGGTCCCCGACCATGTCCCGCAGGAACTCCGACGACAGCAACGCCGCGCCCGCTGCCGCGAGGAAGCTCTTCGTCCTCGACACCAATGTGCTGATGCACGACCCGACCTGCCTGTACCGCTTCCAGGAACATGACGTGTTTCTGCCGATCATGACCCTCGAGGAACTCGACGGCCACAAGAAGGGCATGTCGGAAATCGCCCGCAATGCCCGCCAGGTGACGCGCACCCTCGACGAAATCGTCAACAGCACGGCCGCCGCGATCGATCTGGGCATCGCTCTCGACGACCCTTCGCACCAGCTGGCGAATGGCCGGCTGTTCCTGCAGACGGAAGCGATCACCGGCGAGCTGCCGGCGGGACTGCCGACGGCGAAGGCCGACAACCAGATCCTGGGTGTCGTCATCCACCTCCGGAACCGCCATCCCGAACGAGCGGTGATCCTCGTCTCCAAGGACATCAACATGCGCATCAAGGCGCGTGCACTTGGATTGCAGGCGCAGGACTACTTCAACGACAAGGTGCTCGAAGACACCGACCTGCTGTACACCGGCATGCGCGAGCTGCCCGCCGACTTCTGGGACGAGCACGGCCAGGACATGGTGTCGCGCAGCCGGGACGGGCGAACGCGCTATCGCATCAGCGGCCCGCTGTGCCCGCAGTTCCTGGTCAACCAGTTCCTCTACCAGGAAGGCGAACGCCCGCTGCAGGCGATCGTCCGCTCGCTCGCCGGGACGAGCGCCGAACTCGAGACGCTGATCGACTACACGCATTCGAAGAACGGCGTCTGGGGAATCACGGCGCGCAATCGCGAGCAGAACTTCGCCCTCAATGCACTGATGAACCCGGAAGTGGATTTCGTCACCCTGCTCGGCCAGGCCGGTACCGGCAAGACCCTGCTGACGCTGGCCGCAGGCCTGACGCAGGTGCTCGACGACAAGCGCTACGGCGAAATCATCGTCACCCGCGTGACGGTGCCGGTCGGCGAGGACATTGGTTTCCTGCCGGGCACCGAGGAAGAGAAGATGGGTCCGTGGATGGGCGCCCTCGAGGACAATCTCGAGGTGCTCAACCGGAGCGACGAGCAGGCCGGCGACTGGGGCCGGGCAGCCACGCGCGACCTGATCCGCCACCGCATCCGGATCAAGTCGCTCAACTTCATGCGCGGCCGCACCTTCCTCAACCGCTACCTGATCATCGACGAGGCACAGAACCTGACGCCGAAGCAGATGAAGACACTGATCACCCGTGCCGGCCCCGGGACCAAGGTGATCTGCCTCGGCAACATCGCACAGATCGACACGCCCTATCTCAGCGAAGGCAGTTCCGGCCTGAGCTACGTCGTCGACCGCTTCAAGGGCTGGGAACATGCCGGCCACGTCACCCTGCAACGCGGCGAGCGCTCGCGTCTCGCCGATTACGCGGCGGAGGTGCTATAATTTCTGCCTGATCGGGCCGTGTCGCATGACACGGCCCAGCCGTTTGTGGCCACCGATCGCTGCCGTCGAGCGTTGCCGGCAGTGCTCCAGAGCCTACCGGAGAACCGATTGAAACGACGCCGTTTCCTTGCCCTTTCTGCACTGATTTCACTGCTGGCGCCGGCGCCGGCACTCGCCGCCAGGAAGAAGGAAAAGAGCAGCAAGCCAGGCAGCAAACCAGCAAGCGAATCGGCCAGCCGCAGCCAACGCGAGACGAGAGCGGACAACCGCGGGCGGTCGCGCGGCAGACAGAACTACCGCCCGGTCGCAGAGCAAGCGGCGGCACCCGCGGCGGTCGCGCCCAGTTCGCCAGCGGCGACCAACGAACAGACCTACAACGCCATTGCGCTGCCGGACGAGCCACAACCGCAGTGGCGGACCTACGACGTCACCTCGCTGATCACGCTCAACCACGTCAAGGGCAGGGTGCGCCTCTGGCTGCCGCTGGCGCAATATCGCGACAACCCCTGGCAACGGACGCTCGGGCACGACTGGCGAGGCAACTTCGACAGCGCTGGCGTCTACCGCGACCCGGTTGCCGACCTGGAAGTCTTCTACGCCGACTGGAACGATGGTGCCGCGACACCGAAGCTGCAACTGGTCAGCCAGGTGGCCAAGCGGGACCGCAACTTCGACATCACCCGCCGCGGCGGCGTCGCCGAGCGCGGCGAGGTATTGCGCCGCTGCCTGCAGTCGAGCAACCTGGTGCCGACCGACGGACTCGTGCGGCGTACCGCCGAGACGGCGGTGGGTCGAATCAAGGATCCGGTGGCCCAGGGCAAGGCAATCTACGACTGGGTGGTCGAGAACACCAATTACGAACCGGTGCCGGCCGGCATCGGCCGCGGCGACATCGAGGCAATGCTCGACAGCGGACGACTGAGTGGCGGCAGTGCCGACATCGCCCTGCTCTTCGTTGCCCTCTGCCGCTCGATCGGCATCCCGGCGCGGCCGGTCTTCGGGCTGCGCATCGACGGTTCGCGACTCTTTTCCGGGCTTGGTGCGACCGGCAACCTGCGCACCGGGCAGCACTGCCGCGCCGAGTTCTACACCCCGGGTTACGGATGGATCCCGGTCGACCCCGGCGATGTGCGCAAAGCGATCCGCGACGAGAACCTGAGCTACGGCGACCCGAAGCTGGTCGTCCTGCGCAAGCTCCTGTTCGGCTTCTGGGAAAGGAACTGGCTAGCGCTCAATACCGCCCAGGATGTCCAGCTGCACGGCGCCACCGGCGCCCCCCTGCCCTTCCTGGTGCTGCCGCAGATCGAGGCGGGTGGCCAGCGCTTCGACAGCAGCGACAGCCAGCGCTGCAGCTACACGGTCACCTCCAGCCGCGTCGAGGGCTGACGCGACACGGCCACTGCCCGCGCTCAGTACGATCCTGGGCTGGCAAAACTCTCGAAACGCGTGTATTCGCCAAGGAAGGTCAGGCGCACGGTGCCGATCGGACCATTGCGCTGTTTGCCGATGATGATCTCGGCGACGCCCTTTTCCGGCGTGTCCGGGTTATAGACCTCGTCGCGGTAGATGAACATGATCACGTCGGCATCCTGCTCGATGGCTCCGGATTCGCGCAGGTCGGACATCACCGGACGCTTGTTCGGCCGCTGCTCGAGCGAGCGGTTGAGCTGTGACAGCGCCATCAGCGGCACGCCGAGTTCCTTCGCCAGCCCCTTCAGCGAACGTGAAATCTCGGAGATCTCGGTCGCCCGGTTCTCGCCATGCGAGGTTGCCGACATCAACTGCAGGTAGTCGATGACGATCAGCCCGAGCTGGCCGCACTGACGGTAGAGGCGGCGGGCGCGCGCCCGCAGGTCGATCGGATTGAGGGCCGGCGTCTCGTCGATGTAGATCGGCGCCTCGTGCATGCGGCCAAGGGCGAACGACAGGCGCGACCATTCATCGTCGTTCAGGCGCCCGGTCCGCACTCGATGCGCGTCGAGGCGGCCGACCGAGCAGAGCATGCGCATCGCCAGCTGCGTGCCACCCATCTCCATCGAGAAGATCGCCACCGGCAGCCCGACCTCGAGCGCCACGTGCTCGGCAATGTTCATCGCGAATGAGGTCTTGCCCATCGACGGCCGACCGGCGACGATCAGCAGATCGCCGTTCTGCAGGCCGGACGTCTTGCCGTCGAGATCGTGGTAGCCAGTGGGCACGCCGGTGATGTCGGACGGGTTGTCGCGATCGTGCAGTTCCTGGATCCGTTCGACGACCTGCGTCAGCAGGGGATTGATATGGACGAAGCCGGTCTGATGGCGGAAGCCGCCCTCGGCAATGGCAAACACCTTCGCCTCGGCTTCGTCGAGCAGCGTCTTCGCGTCGCGCCCGAGCGGGTTGAGCGCACTGCCGGCGATCTCGTCACCGGCCGTCACCAGCTGGCGCAGGATCGCACGCTCGCGGACGATCTCGGCATAGCGACGGATGTTTGCCGCCGACGGCGTGTTCGCCGCCAGTTCGCCGAGGTAGGCGAGGCCACCGGTCGCCTGGCCCTCGCCGGCGAGATCGAGACTCTCGGCGACCGTTACCGCGTCGGCCGGCTTGCCGCTCTCGAGGAGCTTGCGCATCTGGCGATAGATGCGCCGGTGCTCATCGCGGTAGAAATCCCCTTCACCGACGAGGTCGGCGATCCGGTCGAAGGCCGCGTTGTCGAGCAGCAGGCCACCGAGGACCGACTGCTCGGCTTCCAGCGAATGGGGTGGTACACGCAGTTCGGGCAGTACGGAGTCGGGCTGCGGGCTGCTCCCTCGCCCCGGTCTGCGCCCGGCAGGGCGCCGTTGCCCGTCATCAGGGCTGGATGCATCGGACGAACTGGCCATCGGGAATCCAAGACGAAAGGAACGAGCAAGGCCACGAGTTTAGCGCGCCGGCGCACGCTCGGCCCAGAAGCGGAAAAGCCTTGCCACCAGGCAAGGCTCCTCGTCGACCACAGGCAACCCGGCCAGCCGCGCTGCCCTAGATCTTCGCCTGCTCGATGACCACGGCGACGGTGATCGTCGCCAGCACGTCGCTGTGCAGCGCCACTTCCAGTTGCGTCTCGCCGATCGTCTTCAGTGGTCCACCCGGCATGCGTACGGCCGACTTCTCGATCTCGAAGCCCTGCGCACGCAGGCCGTCGGCGACGTCGAAGTTGGTCACCGAACCAAACAGGCGACCGTCGACGCCCGCCTTGCGCTCGATGCGCACGACGATACCCGCCAGCCTTTCGGCATAGGCCTGCGCGTCGGCCAGCTTCGCCGCCGCCGCCTGCTCGAGTTCGGCCCGCTTCGCCTCGAACTCCTGCAGCGCCGCCGGCGTCGCGCGCCTGGCCTTGCCGGTCGGAATCAGGAAATTGCGCGCGTAGCCGTCCCTGACCTTGAGCAGATCGCCGAGATTGCCGAGGTTGGCGACCTTCTCCATCAGAATGATTTGCATCGTCGTCTCCTCGCTTATTGGTGATTGTCGGTGTAGGGCAACAGCGCCAGGAAACGCGCGCGCTTGATCGCCACCGACAGCATCCGCTGATAACCCGCCTTGGTACCCGTCAGGCGGGCCGGCATGATCTTGGCGTTCTCCGCGATGTACTCCTTGAACAGATCGACATCCTTGTAGTCGATCTCTTCCATCTTCTCGGCGGTGAAGCGGCAGAACTTGCGCCGCTTGAAGAGACCGCTTCCGCGCTTCTTGACGTTCTTGTCATCCTTCTTCTTGAAAAACCTTGGCATCTTGATTTCCTTCGACAAATTCGATCTTGGTCACATGCAGCCGCGGCTGCCTGCTGTGGCGACTGCGGGCAGCGAGAAAGCCGCTCAACTGCAGCCGCGCCCCGGGATTCGCTGCCTGCAGCCACTGCGCCGTCTCGCCGAGAGCGATTGCCTGCACCTCACATTCGACGCGGCGGTTGCTGCCGGCCTCGAGCTGCTCCGACTGGTGACCAATCAGGCACTCGGTGACCGGCACTCCGGCCGGGGTGAAGCGCAGCGCCTTGCGCTCGAGCAGGACGCCGCCGAGCTCGACACGGTTGCGCAGCGCCTCCGACTCAGGCCGCTGGCTGCTCGCCGGTGGCAGCCGGGTCACGGACTTCCAGCAGCGACCGGGACTTCTCGTCCTTCATCATCGGCGACGGCGCACTGACGGCGCGCTTGGCCTTGATCGTCAGATGACGAAGGATCGCATCGTTGAACTTGAAGCCGTGCTCCAGCTCGTTCAGCGTCACGCTGTCGCACTCGATGTTGAGCAGCAGATAGTGGGCCTTGTGCAGCTTCTGGATCGGATAGGCGAGCTGGCGACGACCCCAGTCCTCGAGGCGGTGGATCTGTCCGCCACGCGCGGCAATGAGCCCCTTGTAGCGCTCGACCATCGCCGGCACCTGCTCACTCTGGTCGGGATGGACGATCAGGACGATTTCGTAATGGCGCATGAACACTCCTTGTGGCTGAAGCCCCCCGCCATGCGAGCGGTGGAGCAAGGTGAAAGGCGCGCGATTATAGCGCTGCTGCGGCTTCACGGGCAATCACTTCGCCGCATTCGGTCTCGCCACCCCTGTTGTCGAAGGCTTGCAGGCGAAGCCACCCTTTCTGGCTGCCAGCATTCACGTTCCCGGCTGCCGGCTCGCGGGGGCAGCATTGGGGCATGCGATCCTAAGCCAGCCTCGCCTCCAGCTTGCGCAGCGACGCGCGAACGGTGGCAGCCCTCGCGTCCCCAACCTCGTCGAGTTTGTCGCAGATCGCCCGCAGAACCTCGAGCGTCGCGTTCGGCGCACTGCTGCCAGCCTTGTCGACGAAGGCGCGGTAGGCTCGCTCGGCGCCCAGTACGTCTACTCCAAGCAATGCGCGGCAGTCGCCGAGGTCGGCCCACGCCCAGCCGCTATCGCTGAGTTCCTGCTGTTCCGCCAAGTGCTTGGTGAGCAGCTTTTCCAGCGTTTCGATGTCCGTGGCAAGGTCGTCGAGAGAGCTCGCGCCCGAGAGCAGGGCCAACTTCACGGCGTTGACCCGATTGTACGTGCTCTGGTGAACGAAGCTCTCCTCCAACTCCGCGCCCTTGCGGTAGCTGTCGAGAGCGGCACGCGAATCGCCAAGGCGACGCAACATTCCCCCGCGGCTGCCGTAGGCCTCGACGAGTTCGCGCGCGATCGCGGCCACCTCCGGGGTCGGATCCCCGGCGGGCACACGCTGCTCGCGCGGCCACTCGGGAAGGGCAAGCAGGAACCTGATGATCTCGTCCAATACACCCGCGCCGGCACGGAATTCGGCCACCGCTCTGCTGGCGTCGCCTGCCCTGCCAAACGCCTCGCCGCGCTTGCGCAGGAGCTTCGCCTGGCGATGCCTCTCGGCCACCTCATCCTGCCAGCGGCTCGCCGTCATCGTGCGTCTCCTTTCAGCCTCTTGAGGATCGTCTCTGCCAGGGCGAAGTCTTCCGCCACATCGCTGTCGTACAGCGCTGCGGCAACGTCCTCGCCGAGCTTCTGGTGAAGCGCTTTCGCCGCCTCGGGAAACCCGCGCGGTTTGACCCGGTGCTCAAGATAGAGCCAGGCCGCGATGCGCTGCTCCACCGCCGCGCGTTCAGCATCGCGTTTGATCGGCCTGCTGGCAGCGAACAACGTCTGCGTTGCCTCGACCCGATCCTTCTCGGTGCTGCTCAACGACTCGGCGGAGCGATCCAGCAGAACGTGCACCTCAGGATAGGCGACGCTGACCGGCTCGATCGCTTCGCGGACAACCTGATGCACCCAGTTGTAGCTCGGATCGAGTTCGTCGAACGGCCTTCTCTTCACCAGTGCGTCGGCCAAGTCGTCGAAGGTTCTTGCGGCGCCCTTCTGGTATGGGCGGGGCTCGAGTTGGGCGTTCATCAGCGCCACCTGCTGGAGCTCGGGTCCCGACTGGCCGTCTGCTCTCCGGACGCGAGCCGCCAAGTCCGCCCCGGGCAGGTAGCGTTCATCGACGATCTGCAGCGCGCCCCAGGGGCTCACCGCGAGCCGGGCTCCGAGTTCGAGGAACGAGGACGGACTGAAGAGGCTCCAGTCCATGAGGCATCCGGCTACCCGGCGGATGTGCTCGTACAGTGCCTGCGAAACGAGCTGCGATGACCCCAGGTCGATCAGGCGCCGGACACGGGGCTGGCGCACCCCCCGCTGCTGGAGAGCCTTTTCCAGCCCGCGGCGCACGTAGAGCCATGCTTCCCGATGTTCAGGACGAAAGGAGCACAGTGCGAGCACCAGTCGATCCAACGGAATCGTGCCCCACGACTCGACATCGGAGCCGAGCTGGCGCAGCGAATCGTACGCTGGCAGGTCGAGGTAGCGCGGCTGCAGCAGGAGCTGATCAAAACCCCTCGCCGTACCCTCGATGAAGCGACGGACAACGGGGTCCTCGGCCACTGTCGTCTCGGTCTCACTGTGCGAGAAGACCTGCAGATCGCTCAGGTTGAACGGCGTCTCCAACTGGCGGCCTTCGCGCCAGCCGTAGCCGTGGCTGCACAGGGTCACGCCGCGCCGGGTCGCCGCGCGGATGCCAAGCAGGAACATCACACCCGGCTCGAACCGCGTCAGATCGAAAAAGGCCAAGTCGGCCTGGACGACGGCCCGGATCGTGCTCTTGAGCGAGGATCGGTTCCTGAAGGCTTCGTGAACGCGAAGGACCGCGGTCGTGGCGCATCCGGCATCGAAGTCCTCCGGCAGGTCCCGACGAGTTCCAGCCACCAACGACCGACCGAGCCAGAAGCGGCGAAACCGCTGCCACACGCTGTCTCCGGCCTGCAGGAACACGTCATTAACCTTCTCACGCAACGGATCGTCGGATGAGAAACCCGCATGCTCAGACTCGACGACGAGACAGTGGAGCCGCTGCGGATCGAAGGTTTCCCAGAGCGTGCCTTCGGACAACCCGGCGGCCATCGCCGTCCGCCGGAAGATCGGCTGACGAATAAGCTGTTCCAGCGTGTTAGCGTTGATGTCGCCCATGCTGCCAATGGAAGGTCTTTGCTGCGGGAGCCGGGGATTGGCCGCTGTCGCGATCTGTTCGCACCGAACGCCCGTCGCGTCCAGCACCTCCTGGAGGGTTTCGTTGCGGGAGTCCGGTGCGAGGGCACGCGCCAGTGCAGCGGTAAAGACGCTGACATCCTTGCCTTCATTGCCGCATCGCCACACGTGGCAAAGCTCTTTCTCTGCACAGCCGAAGATGCGGATGAAGTTCTTGTCCGGAAATGCCTGACTGCCGTGGGTCCACGAGCGGCTCCCCTTCTCTGTGCTGTGGTCGCACGCGTCGCGGCACGCATCGATGATGAAGATCACCAGAGCGTTCGGATCCGCGACCGAGGGACTCAGGTCGGTCGAGACGCGGTGCGTGGGGCTGCGAGCTGCTTGAGCGCGGCTAACGCCGGCGGGGAGGATCCATTCCTGGCCATCGATCGAGACGCCGTGGCCGCTGAAGTAGACAATGCCGACGTCGCTGGCCACCGTCTTGCAGAAGTCGCTGATCGCACTTTCGAGCAGGCTCGCATTCCTCATCGTGTCGGCCGACACGACTTCGACCGCGAACCCACATGTCGTCAGCGTCCGCTCCATGAGCAGGACATCCTGCTCGGCGGCGGGGAGATTCGTGAAGCCGTCCCCGTACTCGGCAGCACCGATCAGCAGTGCGCGTCGTGCCACACTACGGCTTCTTGAACTTCAGCGTGATCGAACCCGAGCCGCTGACTGTGGCTGTCCCGATGAACTGCACACCGCCTTCGGCGGTGATCTCGACACCGACCTCGACCTCCGAAAGCTCGTAGTTGCCGACCTGCCGAACGTCGCTGAAGACCTCGGCGAGCAATGCCGTCGCCGACTGCAGGTTTGCGCGCATCGTCGCAACCGGAATCGCGGCAACGCCAACCGCCCTGCCGCCCTTCGCCGGGATCTGCACCAGAATCGGAAGCGTTTCCTGGTCCGTGCTCATCTGCCCCTCCCTTCGTCGTTGCGGCGCGGAAACGTCGCCGACCTTCCCATCGTCTCGGCTTTCGCGTCGGCACATTGGTCCGTTCCTCGCTATCAGGTCAGCAGATTCATCGACCGCGTCGCCGACCCCGCCCGCACCCGCCCATTTTTCGGCAACCAAGCTGCTCGACGACTGGCGCGACGGCTACCCCTGCACCAAGAATGCACGAGCACGAGAAATCCAACGGCAACGACCCAAGTATATGAGCTTGCTTGAAGCTGCGTCAATCTCACGACAATCGCCTGGATGCGGCGGCCTGCCAGCATGGGCGAGATCTCGCGACACGGCAATTCGGCGGCAGGCGTCTCCTCATGCAGCGACCATGGCAGACACGGCAAGCGGGCGTCACCACAGCCGGCGCGTATCGATCCAGCTCACCCGCCCGGTGCGCCGCTTGACTTCGTTGTACATGTGGCTGGTACCGCCGGGACCGTCGCCGCCGCCGCCGTTCCACAGGCAGATGAAGCGGACCTTGTCGACACCCCAGGCGAGCGCGGTATGGAGCAGCCAGAGATTGCAGCGCTCGAAGGCGCTGATCGTCCTGCCGCGGCCTCCCGCAGGCAGCGGCCCGATTTCCTCGGGCATGATCCGCGGCTCCTCGGCCAGAGTCGCGGTGACGGCGAAGTAGCGCTCGCGCCACTGCTCGCCATTGCTTGCCGGCAGGATCGAGCGCTCGATGAACTCCGGTTCGGCGAACGGCAGCATCACTTGCAGGCGGACGCCACGCGCCTGGCAGGCTTCGAGGAACAGCAGGTCACCACCGCTGGCCGCCTGCGACAAGGCCAGATCACCGGCTCCGACGCCGAGCTGGTCGAGAACCCGGGCAACCTGTTCCGCTGCCAGCCCTTCCCGGTCGGCAGGAAAGCGCGGCGGCAGGCGACCTGCGACATCAATCCTGTGGCCGCTGAACAGCAGCACCTGCCGCGGTGCAAAGGGTGGCGTGCTGCGCGCGATCTCGCGCTCGACGATGCTCATGGCAGCGGCCGTCTCCGCCGGGCGAAAATCGACGTCGCGCAGCAGGCTCAAGCTCTGCCGGCTCGATTCGAGAGCGAACCAGTCCTGGTTGGCCGCGGCGACCATGTGGCTGAACTCCCGGCGCACCGATTCGACCGGCGCCAGCAGCAGGCACGCCTCGGCGTAGCTGGCACGCGCCCAGTAGTCCTTGCGATCACGCTCCTGCGCCGTCAGGCTGGCCCAGCGCACGCCCCCTGCGAGGTTCTCGAGCAGCCGCGGATCGCTGTCGCCACCCAGATGCTGCCGCAGCAGCATCAGCGTCAAGGCGTTGACACCAGCGTAATGGTGCGCGGGATCGGCGACGAAGGCCTGATGATAGGGATCGATGGCCTCTTCCAGCGCCGCATTCTCGAAAGTCGCGGCCTCGCGCATCTGCGCCGGCGAGAGTCCGGGCTGGCGCCAGAGCGCCGCCCAGCGCTCCTTCTCGATGCGCCCGGCCAGCGCCCAGCATTCGGCGTCGCGCGGATGATCGGCGGTCAGCCGGTGCGCCAGTTCGCGCGCCTCCTCGAAGCGGCCGAGGCGACCCAGGCAGACCGACATCCTCTCGCGGCTCGGCTTGTCGTCGGCGTCGATCGTCAACGCCTGTTCGAACTGTTCGAGGGCCAGTTCGTACTGCTTGAGCTTGAGCAGCGCCTGCCCGGCGGTGCGCCTGGCCTCGAGCTGCAGCGCCCGCACCGGCGTCTCCCCGGCGAGGACGAGGATGTCGCCCGGCCGGTTCTTCTGCCGCGACACCTCCATCCGGCTGGCCCACCGCTCGTAGGCATCGGAAAACTCGTTGCGCTCGGCAAGCAGGAGCCGACGCCACTCCGGTTGCTCGAGCTGCGGCATCAACTGGAAGACGGGACTCACCTTGCGCCGGGTCGAACTGGCCATGCTGGCGCAGACCATCGCCGTCAGCGCGGCGCGATCCTGCTCGACGGTCGCCGGGTCCGGCGCCCCGTCGCGCAGAGAGTAGCGCAGCTTGCGGTCGGTGTAGATGTCGAAGGGCTGGCTCGGCCGCGGTCCCTGTACCAGCACCACCCCGCGTGCGCGCAGGGCATGCCGCACGCCGAGTTCGTACCAGACGTTGGGATTGTCCAGGGTGAGATCGGCAACGACGAGATCGGCGATCAGCAACTCCTGGAACATGTCGGTGCGGATGTCGCCGGCACGCTGTTCCTCGTCGGCACGAAACACCTCCAGCCCCGCCGCCTCGAGTGCCGGCCGAATGTACTCGGCATAGACGCGATTGAAATCGATCAGTTGCCCATCGGCTGCGGGCTTGCTGCCGAAGGGCATGGCAACGAAGGCGTGTGGCGGCATCGGCTTCTCCTCGGCGCGACGGACGGTGGCAGTGGCGGCGGTCGCGGTCAGGCGCCGCTAGACATCGGCTGCCGGCCGCGTGCGGCGCGGCCGGCGCGAGCGGGGCGGTGCGTCGCCGGCCACCGGGGAAGCTGCCGCGCCGGCCGCCCGCCGTCCGGTACCTGGCCAGACGTGCTCGGCCAGTGCGTCCAGGCGCTCGGCCGCGAGCTGCCACCCCGAATCGCCAGTGCTCACCCGGCGGGCAGCGCAGAATCGTGACAGCATGCCGATCTGGCTGACGATCGAGTCGAGATCGCGCGGCCGCAGCGCCAGGTTGGCCAGCGTCTCGTCATAGGCGCGGGCGACTTCCTCATGCGCCCGCTCACCGGGTTCTCCGGCCTGCAGCAGCTGCTGGTCGAGCAGTCGCTCGACCAGCAGCGCCTCGGCGGCGACGACCGCACCCCAGGCGCCGCCGTCGCCCGCGTTGCCGGCGGTGACGCCCAGCCGGCAGTGCTCGGCGAGCGCGATCGCCGCCGCACGCTGCCCGTCATCCGGCAACAGCGCCTGCAGGGCCAGGCGGTTGAGTACATGGTAGGGACGGAACGAGCGCTCACCCGGCCGGCCCTCGCCGGCTGCGTAAGAGCGCACGCTGTCGAGCAGCGCGCCGTCCATCGCCGCCACGACAGCCGTGTCCACCGCCTGCCGCTCGCCACTCTCGTGCCACGCGGCGAGCAGGCGGGTGGCATGGAGACTGGCCAGGCGTTTGGCGGCGCCACCGCGCAAGGCGCTGCGCTCGCCACCCGCCGGCGCTGGTGCCACCGCATCCTTTTGCCGGCCGGCAGCGGCAACGACCTGATCGAGATCGGCAAGGCGTGCCAACGCCCTCTCGATCAGGCCGGCATCGGCGCTGGCCTCGCCGAGGCGCGCTTCGATGTTCGCCAGTTGCTCGATGGCGCCGATCGGCACCTCGCTTGCGTCATCCTCGCTGCGCAAGGCATCGAGATAGCAGGTCCGCGCCTCGGCGAACTGGCCAAGGTCGGCCCACAATGCGCCGACCGCGAACTGCACGGACGGCAGGCGCAGCCAGCCAGCCGGGCACCGCTCCTTGAGCAGGCGGCGGAGACTCGTGGCGCAGGCATCGATCTCGCGTCGCGTCTGCTGGCGGCTGGCGCGCGCCAGACTGGCCCGCCGGCTGACCAGCTCATCGAGCAGTTCCTCGACCGAAGCGTAGTCCGCATCGGCGTTGCCGCCGCTCTCGAGGCGCGGCTCGGCCCGCCAGCCGGGATCGCCGTAGGCCTGGAAGGCACCCCAGGTGATGTCCTGCGCATTGCTCTTCCACACCGCCTTGCGCGCTTCGTACACCGCCTCGCCGAAAGACAGCCGCTCGACCAGCAGATGGCGGTAGAAGGCGTTGCCGAAAACCAGCGCCCCCTGATCGTCTATCGCCCAGCCGGCAACGATGACGCAGCGGACGCCACAGTCGATCAGCTCGCGCGCCACGCTGGCGGCCAGCAGGTTGCCGTCGCGCACGGTCGCCCCCGGCACCGCATCGGCGGCCACGGCGGTGTCGATCTTGCCGAGATGACAGCAACTCAGGAAGACCAGTTCGGGAACCGTCTCCATCGCCCTGATCTCGGCCGCGCTCAGCAGCAGCCCGTCGGAGAGGACGACGCCGCTGCGCCGCCGGCCATCGGCGTGCAGCTGGTCGAAGATGCCATGCGCCGAGATGTGCAGCAGGCGATGGTTCTCCTGGTACAGTCGCGTCAGGACGTCGCAGGCGCGCCAGTCGGCACCGATCGCCGGCAACACCTGATAACCCATCGCCTGCAGCAGGGCGGCCACTTCGTTCGCCTCGCTCTCGGCGCCCGGCAAGGGTGGCGGATTGCTCGCATCCGGCCGCCGCGGATCGGGAAAGGCGCGCGTGAAGCCTTCGACCGACGGGTTGCCAACGACGAAGGCGCGGCGCTCGAATCCCTGCCGCACCTGCCGCCGGAACTCGGCGGTGGCGAACTGCCGGACCACCGGCGTGCGCAGCGCCAACGGCAGCTGCTCGCCGCCGCCGCCCGGCGAGTCGGCGAACATCAGTTCCCACGGCAGGTTCGCCGTGTACTCGTCGACCACGAGGACGATCCGCTCGAGCTGCCGCGCCGCATCCTTGAAGTCGTTCGGCACCATCAGCTGGAAGAGCGCGCGCCCGAAGCTTTCCTGCCAGACGGAGCTGTGGATCTGCTGCCGCACCAGCATCTCGACGAGGCCCGGCTGACGCTGATGAACGATCGACTCGGCACGCGCCCGCTGGCCGACGTAGAGAAAGCGCAGGCGATCGCTGACCGCCGTGCGCGTCACCCGCAGCGGCCGCCCTGCTGCCTCACCGGACGCCGCGACGGCAGCGGGCAGCGGAGCCGGAGCCGTCTCCAGCGGTTGGCGCCGATCGGCGTCGTCGGTGATCATCAGACGCGGCCAGTAGGAATAGGCAGAACCGCTGCGGTCGAACAGGCGCCGCCGCCAACCTTCGCCCTGCTGCAGTTGCGGCCGACAGACCAGTGCGACCCCGTGGCGGCCAAGCACAGCGGCAAGCCGCTCCGGCACCCGGCGCAAGGCGTAGGCGGCGGTGATCGCGGTGTCCTGGTACAGTTCGACGATCTCCACCCGGCTCACCCGCATGTGACGCCGGGTTGCCTCGTGGAAGCGCGCGTTGGCCTCGACGACCCCGCGCACCAGCGCCTCGACCGAAGCCGCGACCGAGACGCTGGCCGACGAGTTGTAACCGAGCAGCAGCGTCGCCAGCGGCAGGTCGCGATCCTCGTCACCGAGGACGTCGATCGCCTGCAGCAGATAGCGCAGCACGCCCGCCCGCACGGCGGCAGTCAGATCCTCGATGTTGAGGCTGCCATCGTAGCGCCCGAGACCACAGACGACGGCACCGCGGAGGCTGCCGCGGCGCCTTTCCTGTGCATTCGGCAGGCGCAACACGACGGTCGCACTGCCCCGCGGTCCGGCATAGAGGCCGAGGTTGTAGCGCTCGCCGAGATCACCGCCGAGCAGCTCGCGGTCGATCAGCGCCTCGGCGCCGGAAATCGGATCGAACTCGTAGTGACCGAGCAGGATCGGCAGATCGAGGAAACGCAGGTCCATCGCCCGTACCGCCACCTCCAGGCGGCGCTTCGAGCGCGCTGCGACGCGGTTGCGCGGCGCGCCGCCGAGCAGTCCGACGGCCACCGCCTCACCGCTCGCCAGCGTCGGCGGTCCGGCATCATAGACGACCGGTCGCACCTCGCCCTCGCCACGCACCGCCGGCGGGCTGCGCAGCAGGGCGCCGCTGGCGCCGCTGTGCAGCAACTCGGCGAGCGCCGGATGGTACTCGCTGGTCGATGGCAGGTCGCCGTGCTGCGCCGGCATGTAATAGTAACTGCCGATGTTTTCGATCCGCCCCGAGGCCCAGGTCACCGTGCCGTCCCCCTGCGGCGTGCCGACCATCTTCAGCCGCCCCTTCTCCTCACGGATGCCGCAGGGTGTGTTGCGCGCAACGCCGAAGACATAGACCGACTGCTGCTCGTAATCCTTCGGCAGTGAGGGCGTCGCATCGCCATCCTGCCGCCACAGCCAGCTACCCTCGTCGAGCTCCGCCTGGCTCGGTGTCGCCGAGTTGCCGTCGCCAAACCAGAAATCCTTCACCTTCGGCCGGTAGCCCTGCCAGGTCTCGGCCCGCTGCAGCTGCTGCCCGTTCAGGCCGCCGTCCGGCTGCCCCTGGAAGCAGTCGACGAACCCGGGCTTCGGCAGCAGTTGCAGGGCGCCACGGAAACCGCAGACGAGCTGCAGCACTTCGCGCATGTCGTGCCGGACGTCCAGGCGCACCAGCGAGCGCAGCGTATCTCCCTTGCCGAGCAGATTCTCGACCATCGAGTAGGCACCCTGGTTCGGCGTGCCGAGCATCACCAGCCGCGCGCCCGGCCGCGCCATCAGCGCATCCATCACCGGCCGCCGCCGGTGGATGCAGGCGCGCACGACCAGGCCACCCATGCTGTGGGCCAACAGGCGGATCGGCTGCGTGGTCTCCTGCAGCAGCCGATCGAGCAGCGCCGCCAGGCGTTCGCCCAGCACGTCGAGCGGCTGCCGCCAGTCATAGGCAAAGCATTCGACACGGTGGCTGGCGGCAAGGAACTTGCACAGATCGCCATAGAACATGCCGAAGAGCTCCTCCGCCTCGACTTCCGGCTGCCCCCAGGCGATCTTGTCGAGACCGCCGCTGGCGATGTCCAGCGGATCGAACCAGACACGGTCGCGGCGCCTGACCTGCAGATGCGAGCCCATCACGCCGGGCAGGACGACGACCACCGGCAGATCGGCGGCCGCCGCTTCGCCGCCACGCCGCAGCCCGGCAGCCGGCATCGCGGCACCGGCGAAAGGCCCGGGCAACGGCTGGAACGCCGCCAGTGACCCGACGTCGTCGCTCACCAGCCAGTCACGCAGGGCGGCGCGCGTGTCGAGGTTGCTGAAATAGGCGAAATGCGACACCGCCGCGCCACGGTCGAAGAGCGCGCGCGCGCGCGCCTGCGGCGCGATTCCGGCATACATCGAATCGGTATCGACGACCAGGTCGTTGTCGAGGTTGTCGAAGAGCAGGAAGTCGGTCAGCAGCACCCCCAGGCGCTGCAGCATGCCGCCACCCTCGATGTCGCCGGCGATCACCGCCATCTCGATTCCCGGACGTACCGGCGCGTCGCGCAGCAGGCGCGCCATCGGCGACTCGGGCAGCATCGCCTCGATACCCGGTACCAGGTGGGCACTCGTCCGGCGGCGGGCGATCTCGAGGACGACGCGCTTGCAGGCCGAATAGAGCGGGTTGCCGAAGAAGAACGGGATCTGCCCGAGCAGCGTCAGCAACCCGGAAAGGAAGACGTCGAGGTTGCCGCTGGCCAGCCGTGTACCCTGCGCCGGGCTGGCGACGCGTACGTAACGCTGCACGACCGGCTTCTTCTCCGCCAGCTCGCTGGCCAGGGCACGCAGCAGCTGCCGCTGTTCGCCGTGCGCGTCGCCGAGCTCGCGCTGCACCACCGTTGCCGCGGCGGTGTCGGTCTCGCCGGTTGCCGGCAGGTCGGAGCGGTAGTGTTCGATCAGGCTGTCGAAGTTTTCGAGGCAGATGAGATCGCCGACCAGGCCACCGCGCGAGTGCGTCACCAGACTGAGGCGCAGCCCTGCCGGCAGCGCTGCCAGCAACTGGCGTGCATTCTCGATCGGGCTCTCGGACAGCGTACGGTGCTCGAAGGCGTAGATGCGACCGTCGAACTCCCGCTCGAGGATGCTCCACAGCTCGCGCTCGTCGAGCTGCAGATCACCGAAGCTGCCGCGTGTGCTCGATCCCGTGCCGTGGACGAAGACGAGAACCGGCTCACCCGCGGCAGCAGCCGCCTGCAGCTCCCGCTGCGCGCGCGCCCGCGCCTGCTCGTCCGACTCCGCCGCCGCAGCCCCCTGCACCGCCTGCCAGCAGTAGATCCCCGGCTGCCGTTCCAGTCGCTTCTCGATGGCCCACATCAGGGCCTTCGTTCCGAGCCAGGAAACACCCAGTTCGATGGCCTCGGAACCCCTGCCGCGTGTCAGCTCGCCGAGCTTCGCCCGCGCGTCGCTGATGATCGCGTCGTCGCTGGCGCCGACCGCCAGCGCGAAGACCCGGCTGATCAGGCCGCCGACGAGATCGGCGGCGAGCCCGCGCGTCGCCGCGCCGTCAGCACGCAGCCGGTCGAACAGGATCTCGCCCTGGCTGCCGAGCAGATCGGGACGACTGCGGGCCAACGAGGCCTGCAGCTCGCTGGCGCTGGTGATCAGGACGCCGCCGTCGGCCAGTTCGATGACGAGGACCTCGTCCGCCTGCACCTCGAACTTCTGGCTGACGGCGGTGGCGCCGCGCGCCGTCGGGCCGAGCTCGAAGCAGGCGCGCGCCTGCAGGTAACCCGGCGGCATGAAAGGATCATCGCCGGCATCGGTGGCGCGCCGGACGTTGCGCAGCAGTGCCGGCAAGGGCGCCTGCTCCTGCGGCGTGGCGGTCAGATCGAGAATGGTGGTCGACGACATCTTGTCCTCCTTCGGGCTCGCCGCGCGAGACGGATGAACCCCGAACGGGCCGGCTGCTGCCGGCGTCAATCAAGGCAGGGCTGACGTACCGTACGGGCGCATGGTGCGCCTACCGTACGGGCGAGTGCTCAGCTGAAGATCCGGCGCTGGCGCGCGTCGGCGCTGCCGAAGATCTGCGGCGTCTGCGGGTACGATGCCGAAGGCAGGCAGGCCGGCGTGATGCGGGCATGCCAGTCGGCGTAGGTGGCGGTGGCGGGCAGCGCGCGCAGCGTCTTCAGCGCGTAGTAGCTGAAGGCGCCACACGGGCGGCCACCGATCCGCGCGTCGTAACTGAAGTTGTTCGGTCCTTCCTTGCAGCCGGCGAGCAGCAGGTCGCCAGCCATCCGCGACAGCGCCCCGGCAAAGGGCGACAGACCCGAGGTCACCTGCACGCTCGTCAAAGGCTGACCGCTGAAGCCACGCGGTAGCTGGTCGGCCGGCAGCCAGTTGCCCATCGGCATGAAGCGCGGCCGCGGCGCGTCGTCGGCGTCGGGATCGGCCAGCGCCGCCCGCGTGACGGTCCCCGAATGGCAGCTGTCGGAAATCAGCTGCAGCCGCACGCCCGCCTTGCGTGCTGCAAAGAGGGTGTTGATCTCGTCGTCGATCAGGGCGCCGCCACCGGTCTGCAGGTCGTATGGACACAGTGCTTCGTCGAGCCCGTCGACCTCGTCGCCATTGAGGTCCGGGACATAGGTACCATGCCCCGAGAAGGTGATCACGACGACGTCGCCACTGACTGCCGCAGCGATCAACGACTGGATGCCACTGACCATCGCCGCCTTGGTCGCCTGGCTGTCAAGCAGCTTGCTGACGGCGAAACCGCGCGCTGCCAGTTCGCCCGCCCAGTCGTTGGCGTCGTTGACGCAGCCGCTCAGATCCATGTGCGTGCCGGGATAGTTGTTGATGCCGATGCAAAGCGCGCGTTTGCCCATGACTGCCTCCTGTGATCGGATGATTTATCGGGGATTGCGATCTTCAGTGTAGCAAGCGTCCGGCGAATGACAACCCCTGCGGGGGCAATCCCATGCACCGACGGCGGACACGCCACTGCGCACGCGGCGAAAATCGGCGGGCGAAAAAAAGCGAGCCCGCCCGGGGCTCGCTTCTGCCACAGATCGGCGGTTGCTTACTGAACGCGGATCTCGACCCGGCGACCTTCCTCCGGACTGCCACTGCCGAGAGTCGACTCGGGGCGACGGAGCTTCACGCGCAGCGCCGGAACGCCGCCGGAGACGAGGACGTCGCGCACCGCAACGGCACGCAAGCGGGCCAGTTCGGCGTTGCGCTTCGGATCACCGGATGCATCGTGGAAGCCCGACAGGAGGACGATCGCCACCGGCTTCTCGGCGAGCACCTGCTTCGTCCGCAGCACGACCAGGTTGTCCTCATCGACGAAGACTGCCTGATCGACGGCGAAATAGACCTTCACCAACGGCTCGCCGACCGGTGCGATCTCGCTCACGGCCGCCGTCGCCTGCGGCAACCCCGGCGACGTACCGCCGCTGAAGTAAACGGCCGCGACACAGAGCGCGATCCCGCCAACCACCCCCGCCACGACACCAGCTACTTCGTCCTCATCGTCTTGCGCCGACATCCTCGTCTCCCCAGGCAGATTGCTGGGCCTGTCGCCCAGATCAGCGCGAATTCTACCCCCGATCGTGATCCGAGAATATCATTGCCTGCAATACGGGCATCAGGCCCCTCGACTGCCCGCCAACAGCGACGTCATGTACCCTCCTCCGCGACCGGCCGCCAGCCCCGGCGACCCACCTGCCGCACTCGCTGTGGCGACGGCGCTCAATCCGGCGCCAGGTTGCGATAGTGACGCAACTGCAGGAAACGGGCGACCTCGTCGATCTCATCGTCGGTCCAACCCAGCGACGCCATTGCCTGCCAGCGGCGAACCTCGGCGCGCAGGCTGCGCCAGTCGCTGACCAGCCGCCCGTCACGCCAATGTACCTCGCGGTCGTGGCAAGCGACGCAATGCGTCTCGTACAGCAGTTCACCGCGTTCCGGCGCCCGCTCCTGACCGCCGGTGATCACCGGCGGCAGGGCAAGGGCGGCAACGAGAACCACCGCCATCACTCTTGGCAACATGGACTTCTCCATCGCTGATCGCGACCCGGGCAGCTTGGCCGGGGCGCAACCCTAGTCGATCGGCACCTGCCTGCCCTTGGCCGCCGCCGCCTTCGGCAAGTTGATCTCCAGCACACCGTCCTTGAAGCTTGCCTTGGCCGCCTCCGTATCGACCTCGGCCGGCAACGACAGCGAACGCGAGAAGGCGTTCGAGCGGATTTCACGCCGCCGGTAGTCGCCCTTCTCGTCGGCCTCCTCCTGCCTGCTCTGCGCCTGGATCGTGATCGAGTCGGCGGTCAGCGAGATCGAAATCCCTTCCTTGCTCACCCCCGGCAACTCGGCCCGCACGAAAACCTCGTTCTCACGCTCGATCAGGTCGACCGCCGGCGCACGAAAGCTCGGGCCCTCGAGCCAGTTCGGCCACTCGCGCTCGAAGGGCCGCATCCAGCGACCGGGCGAGAAACCGGAGAACATCCGGTCCATCATCCGCTCCATCTGTTCGAAGCGCTCCTCGAAGCCCCTGAATGGCGCCAGGCCTCCGCGCTGCATTGCCACCGATTTGCCGCCCTGCTCTTCGCGGGCTTCGGCACTGCTTTCCTTCTCGTTCATGACTCTCTCCTCGACAGAACTGACTTCCTCTTCGCGCTCGGCAGCGCTCGGCTGCCGCTGCGTTCGGGCGGCGGCGAATTGCACCGCAGCCCAACCGCCCTTACCATAACCAAAATAGTATGTGCCGATCAGAAATCAAGAGCTCTTGCGCTCTCGCCCCAACAAGGCTGGCGCAGAAGCGGAAGGAAGGATCATGCGAAGCAACCACAGCGAGACTGCGGGCGAACCCACGCGCAGCGAGATCGACGCCTGCCCGGACCCCTTGCTGATCGAGTTCGGCGCCCGCTGGTGCGGACACTGTCAGGCGCTGCAGGCGCCGCTCGCGGCCGCGCTGGCGGCATACCCGGCGATCCGCCACCTGCGCATCGAGGACGGCCCGGGACGCCCGCTCGGCCGTTCCTTCGCCGTCCGCCTGTGGCCGACCCTGGTGTTCCTCCATCAGGGCCAGGAACTCATCCGCCTGGTGCGACCGGCGGCCGCCGAGACGATCGAGCAGGCGCTCGCCGCACTCCACCTGCAGTCGGCCAACCCCAACTGCCAGGATTGGGCCTGAGCGGGCGAACCCCTGCCATGCCGGCCCGGCTGCGAGCGATCCACGCCGACATCACCACCCTGCAGGTGGATGCGGTGGTGAACGCCGCCAACCCCTCGCTGCTCGGCGGCGGCGGTGTCGACGGCGCCATCCACCGTGCCGCCGGACCCGAACTGCTGCAGGCGTGTCGCCTGCTCGGCGGCTGCCCGACCGGCGACGCCCGCCTCACCCCAGCCTACCGTCTGCCCGCCCGCTACGTCATCCACGCCGTCGGTCCCGTCTGGCGCGGTGGCGACAGTCGCGAAGCCGAGTTGCTCGCCTCGTGCTACCGACGCCTGGTCGAACTGGCCGCCGCGCACGAGATATCCAGCCTGGCGATTCCGAGCATCAGCACCGGCATCTACGGCTACCCGATTGCCGAAGCGGCCGCAATCGCGGTGCGCACGGTGCGCGCAAGGGTTCCCGCAGCGCCGCGGCTGCACGAGGTGCTCTTCTGCTGTTTCTCGCCCGGCGACCTCAGCATCTACCGGAGCCTGCTTGCCGAAGGCAGTGCCTGAGAGGCAGCCGGCGCCCGACGCCCGCTTCCCTGGCGCCGCCGCGCCACGCGCAGCTTGCCAAGGCGACCGGGCGCGCACCACAATGTCGATGGCACGGCCAGCGCCTTGCCGGCATGACGCGAGCACGGTTGCCGCCGGGATCGGCGGCGGATGACGATGGAGCACAACATGATGGATTTTGACGCACGTGCGGCGACCTGGGATTCGGACCCGGCAAAGGTCAGCCGCGCACTGGCAGTGGCCGCAGCAATCCGCAACCGCGTCGCGACCGGCCAGAGCACGCGGGTTCTCGAGTATGGCTGCGGCACGGGCCTGCTGGGCTTCGCCTTGCAGCCGCACTGCGGCCACATCACCCTCGCCGACAGCTCAGCCGGCATGCTCGCCACGCTGCAGGGCAAGATCGAGGCGTCGGGCGCCAACAACCTGCAGGCTTTGCGACTCGACCTCGTCAGCGATCCGTTGCCGGCCGAACGCTTCGATCTGATCTGTTCACTGATGACCTTCCACCACGTCGCCGATACCGCCAGGTTGCTGCGCGACCTGCACGCGCTGCTCGAGGCGCGCGGCCATCTCTGCGTCGCCGACCTCGACAGCGAGGATGGCTCCTTCCACGGACCGGGCTTCACCGGCCACCTGGGCTTCGACCGCGCCGCTCTCGCCGGCGAGGCGCAGGCAGCCGGCTTCCAGGACATCGATTTCAGCACCGTCTACCACGTGTCGAAGCCCGAGAGTGCCGGCCAGACCGACTTCCCGATCTTTCTCATGGTGGCGCGCAAGTGACCGCTTCGCCGCCGGGCGCTGGCGATCGTCACTCCCCGATGGGCGCGCCCTGCCGCTGCGAGCGGGTGCCGATCAACGGCCTCGCCTACCACGTCCGGCACTGGGGCCCACCCGACGCGCCGCTGCTGCTCATGCTGCACGGCTGGATGGATTCGTCGCCCAGCTTCCAGTTCACCGTCGATGCACTCCGGCAGTCGTGGCACGTGCTGGCGCCGGACTGGCGCGGCTACGGGCAAAGCGAGTGGCTGCACCGACGTTACTGGTTCGCCGACTACTACGCCGACCTCGAGGCCCTCCTCGACCATTACAGCCCCGACGCGCCGGTACGCATCGTCGGCCACAGCATGGGCGGCGGGGTGGCGAGCATCTATGGCGGCGTCCGGCCGGAACGGGTCGCCGCACTGCTGATGGTCGACTTCCTCGGCCTGCCGAACAACTCGGCGGGCGAGGCGCCGGCCCGCATCCGCCAATGGCTCGATAACCGGCGCACACCACCCGTGATGCGCACCTATGTCAGCCACGAGCAACTGGCGGCGCGCCTGCTGCAGTTCAACCGCCGCCTGCTGCCCGAACGGGCGCTGTTTCTCGCCACCCACTGCACCAGTGAAGGGCCCGATGGTCGGCTGGTGGTCGCCTGTGACCCGTGGCACAAGGTGCCCTCGCCCCACCTCTACCATGTCGACGACGTGATGGCCTGCTGGCGCGCGATGACGGCCCCGGTTCTGCTGGTGATGGCCGACGAGGGCTACGTCCTGCAGCGCTTCGCCAGGCAGCCCGAAGAACTGCAGCGGCGAATCGAGTGCTTCGCCAACGGCCGGCAGGTACGCATCGACGATTGCGGCCACAACGTCCAGCACGACCGGCCGGAGCGGCTCGCCGAGCTGGTCGAGACCTTCTTCGGCCCGACGCGCCCGCAATGAGCGGTGGCAAGCGCCGCCGCGCAGGCGCCACCGCGGCGAGAACCGGCGGCGACCAGCGCTGGCCGGCAACGCGAGCATGCCGAACGGCAGCGGTCTGCCGCCCGGCAACCCGCACAGACGGTCAAAGGGCTGGATACTTGGCCGGATCGAACATCTTCTCGAGTTCCTTGCCGAGCTCCGGTACGGTCAGCTTCTCGTCGTAGATGCCGGCGCTCACCTGGATGCCGGTGGTGAAGGAGATGTCCGCAGCCAGGGCATAGGAAAGCTTCCGCGACAGCTTGCCGGCTCCCGGCTTCTGCCATGCGTACTCGACCCAGCCGCCACGTGCTTCGCTGCCCACCTTGCAGAGCTCGCGGAAGATGAACTTGCCCGAATTGTCGGTGATCTGCATGATCGGCTGCCCGACCAAGTCGGGCCGCAGGGGGTGGGCCATCATCCGGTTCCGACGGCAGTCATAGACAAAGACGTAGCTGTCCTTCCACACCCACTTGCCGTCCTTGTTGTTGAACTCCGCATAACCTGCCGAACCCTTGTCGTGCAGGAACTTGGCGGCCGCCCGGACGTTGTTGACCGCCTCTTCGGCCGTCGCGGCATCCGCGTCGGCGGCCATCGCCTGGGGCAGAAAGGCGCATGCGGCAAACGCCGAGATCCAACCCATCACTTTCACATTTCTCATAGCATCTTGCTCCTTCAGAACCTTCTCACGGATGTCGGCAGAAGCGGGCCTCGCTGGCCATTCCGGCAGCCCGGCCGCCGACCGGTCGAACCCAATCAGGCGATCCACGGCCGGCCAACCGGCAGGACGTCACGGCCGAAGACGTCGGCGAAGATGATGTGCGCCATGATGTACCAGGCCATCGCCGCCGTCACCATCAACTCGTAGCCGGCAACGACGGTCAGTTCCGGAAAACCGAAATGCGCGAGATCGAGCAGGATGAAACCGATCAGCAACAGTGTGAAAGTCAGTGCCAGAGCACCGTGAATGCGCAGCGAGCCGATCCACAGTATGAAGGTGAACATCGTCCAGGCGATCAGGAACCAGCCGACATCGGTCTTGCTCGAGGTGTAGAGATCGTAGTGGTTGCCGATCAGCAGGAGCGCCAGAGCGATCCAGAAACAGCCATAGGCGGTGAATGCGCAATAGCCGAAGTTGTTGCCCGTCTTCATCTCCTGTAAGCCGGCGATCATCTGCGCCAACCCGCCGAAGATCAGCCCCAGCCAGACGACGGGGCCCAGCCCCATCCAGCCGACGTTGTGGAACTGCAACACCATCGTCGTCAACCCGAAACCCGCCAGACCGACGACCGCCGGATTACCCAGCTTCTGCTCCGCCATCACTACCCCCTCTGAAAAAAAAAAACGAGCGATGGCGCAAGCAAGGCGCCACCGCGAGAACTGCGGTGGCGCGCCCCCGTCCAGCGTCGCACTTCCCCCGCAAGGCTTTGATTATACTACCATCCTGTCCTCACGGGTGAGCCGGAAACCAGTCAGATGTCGGCAAGACCAGCCCTCTGGCACCCGCAACTTGCGCTCATTCAATCACTTGCAAATCGTGTTTCCACAACAACAAGTACAAGCGCGTGATCGGTCAGCGGACACCCGCTGCCGCCAGGTAGGCGGCGATGGCGAGCATGTCGTCGATCGTCAGCGCTGCCACCGTGGCCTGCATCGGCTGCGCGCGTTCGCCGCTGCGCGCGCCGTGCCTGATGTCGTGGAGCTGGCGGAAGACGTAGCTCGGCGAGCGACCGGCGATCGGCGGCACCTCGGCATCGCCTCGCAGTCCCGCCCCATGGCAGCCGGCACACGGCAGCGTCTTGCCGTTGCCGCCCGTCGTCACCAGCCACTCGCCGCGGGCAATGCTCGCCGGCGGTACGCAGGCGGCGAAGCGCGCCCGCGAATCCCGGTTCGCGAAGGGCTTCATGCCGGCTTAAGGACGACGGGCCACGATGCCGTCCTCCACGTTGCCGGACCGACGCGATGTTCTCCAGCCTGCATGTCACCTGCGAAGCCCGGCAGCACCTGGCAAGCCTCCGCAAGCCCTTGCTGTTCCTCGCCCTCAGCGCCGCCCTGCTGCTCGTCATCGGCCAGTACACGGACATCGACCTGTGGCTTGCCGACCTCCACTTCGATCGCGAACGTGGCCTGTTCCCGTGGGACCAGAGCTGGTTCGGCCGCACCTTCATGCACATCTGGGTGAAGAACGTCCTCATCTGGAGCGGCTTCCTGCTCGTCGCCGCCGCCCTTTTCGACCTCGTGCGCCCGTGGCAGCGACTCGGCGAAGCCGGGCGCGCCCGGCTGCGGCTGCTGGCGTTGGCGGCAACCTTCGCCCCCATGCTGGTACGCGGCCTGAAAGCACGCTCGGCCATGCATTGCCCGTGGGGGGTCGAACGCTACGACGGCAGCCATCCATTTCTCCGCATCCTCGACGCCGTCCCGGCCGACTGGCAGGCCGGCCAGTGCTTCCCGGCCGGCCATGCGAGCGCCGGCATGTGGCTGGCGGCGCTGGCCGTCCTCTGGTTGCCGCACTCGCCGCGCAAGGCGCTGCTGGCCTATGCGGGCGGCAGCAGCGTCGGCCTGCTGCTCGGCTGGGTGCAACAGATGCGCGGGCAGCACTTTCTGACGCACACGCTGTGGACCGCCTGGCTGACCAGCGCGGTGCTCGTCGCGCTGCTCGCCGTCTTCGCCCGCCACCTGCTCCCGGCAGCGCCGGCGGTACCCGCTGTGCGTTGGCCCGGCGCCAGCCGGCGGTGCGCCAGCGGCGTTGACTGAGCCGCAACGGCCCGCGGCGTGAAACCCTGTGTCCGTCAGCAACTGCCGCCGCCGGCACAGCCGGCAGCCATGCCGGCGCTCACCGGCGCCAGCGGCCGGCCCTCGGCCGCCCAGGCGCGGATCCCGTCGCGAACGTTATAGACCGTGCGGTAGCCACCCTGCTGCGAAAGAAACTGGCTTGCCGCGCGCGTCCGGTTGCCGCTGCGGCAGATGACGATCACCGGTGAGTCGGGCTTCGCGACGCCCTGCACCTGCTGCAGCCAGGCCGGCGCGTCGGCGCGGCCGCGCTCGTCGAAGAAGGTCAGCAGCCTGCTGTTCGGGACGACGCCGGTCTCGCGCCACTCGCCGGCGGTGCGGATGTCGATCACCGGCACGCCGGCCGCCAGCAGGCGGGCCAGTTCGGCGTTGCCGATGTCGACCACCTCGGCGCGCAACTGCAACGGCAAGGACAGGACCAGAAGAGGAAGGAGGAATTTGCCGAGCATCACCGATCACCCCAAGAAAAGATTCGCAGCACTCATGTTACACGCCGGCGCCGCTCGCCGACCGCCGGGCAGCTGCCCCATGGATCAGGACAATGCCATCAAAAGGCGCAGCTTGCCGGCCGATCGCCGATTCCCCGCCCCGGCGCCATGAAACCACCTGCCCCGCCGCCGCGAGCGGGCTCGCCGAAGCCCGCGCACAAGCCCTTTTCAGCGCCGCGGCGGCGCGCTACCATGGACGCCCTTGCAGCCCAGCGATCCTTGTCCCACTTGCCCAGCGACGAAAGGATACCCCAGTCTTGAAGCCAACCGACATCAGCGCTCCCGACTACTTCCACAAGGTCGTCGACTGCCAGTGGGCCTGCCCGGCACACACGCCCGTTCCCGAGTACATCCGCCTGATCGCCGGCGGCCGCTACAGCGAAGCCTACATGGTGAACTGGGTGTCGAACGTCTTTCCCGGCATCCTCGGCCGCACCTGTGACCGCCCCTGCGAGCCCGCCTGCCGCCGCAGCCGCGTCGAGGACGAGACCCCCGACGGCCGCGAGCGCCGCGAACCGGTCGCCATCTGCCGCCTGAAGCGCGTCGCCGCCGATTACAAGGAAGACATCCGTCACCTGCTGCCGCAACCGGCGGCACAGAAGAACGGCCGCCGCATCGCCTGCATCGGCGCCGGCCCGGCGTCGCTGACCGTCGCCCGCGACCTCGCACCGCTCGGCTACGAGGTCGTCGTCTACGACGGCGACCGGCTCGCCGGCGGCATGATGCGCACGCAAATCCCCAAGTTTCGCCTGCCCGAGGGCGTCATCGACGAGGAGACCGGCTACATCCTCGACCTCGGCGTCGACTTCCGCGGCGGCCACTACATCCAGTCGCTGAAGGCGGTGCTTGACGAGGGCTACGACGCCGTCTTCGTCGGCTGTGGCGCGCCGCGCGGCCAGGATCTCGACATTCCCGGGCGCAAGGCGGCGGCCAGGCACATCCACCTCGGCATCGACTGGCTGGCGAACGTCGCCTTCGGCCACGTCAGCTCGATCAGCAAGCGGGTCGTCGTCCTCGGTGGCGGCAACACCGCCATGGACTGCTGCCGCTCGGCAAGACGTCTCGGCGGCGAGGACGTCAAGGTCATCGTCCGCTCCGGCTTCGAGCAGATGAAGGCCAGCCCGTGGGAGAAGGAGGACGCGATGCACGAGGGCATCCCGATCCTCAACAACCTCGTGCCGAAGAACTTCACGCACAACGGCGGCCGCCTGACCGGCGTCACCTTCCAGAAGGTGCGCTCGGTCTATGACGAGAACGGGCGCCGGACGCTGGTCCCGACCGGCGAACCCGACCCGCACTTCGAATGCGACACCGTGCTCGTCGCCGTCGGCCAGGAGAATGCCTTCCCGTGGATCGAGCGCGACATCGGCATCGAGTTCGACAAGTGGGGGCTGCCGAAGCTCGACGAACGGACGATGCAGTCGACGCTGCCGAACGTCTTCTTCGGTGGCGACGCCGCTTTCGGGCCGAAGAACATCATCTGGGCGGTGGCGCACGGCCACGAGGCGGCGGTGTCGATCGACCGCCTGCTGAACGGCGAGGACGTCGCCGCACGACCAGCGCCGACGACCAGCCTGGTGTCGCAGAAGATGGGCATCCACGCCTGGCGCTACGACAACGCCATCTCGCACGACCGCCGCCTGCGCGTGCCGCTGCGCGACGTCTCGGCGGCGCTGAAGAACATCCGGATCGAGGTCGAGCTCGGCTTCGATCCGCAGCTCGCCTTCCAGGAAGCGCAGCGCTGCCTGAACTGCGACGTGCAGACGGTATTCAGCAACCGCCTGTGCATCGAGTGCGACGCCTGCATGGACATCTGCCCGATGGACTGCATCAGCTTCACGCACAATGGCGACGAGGACGACCTGCGAACGCGCCTGCAGGCGCCGGCGCTCAACCGCAGCCAGGACCTCTACGTCTCGGGCACGCTGAAGACCGGCCGGGTGATGGTCAAGGACGAGGATGTCTGCCTGCACTGCGGCCTGTGCGCCGAGCGCTGCCCGACCGGCGCCTGGGACATGCAGAAGTACCTGCTGGTCATGACGCATGCCGGCTGCGCGCGCACGGGCGCCAGCGAAGCGGCGGCAGCGGTCACCTGAGGAGCGAGAAATGCAGAAGATCGAAGCAGTCAACGATTTCGTCGTCAAGTTCGCCAACATCAACGGCTCCGGATCGGCATCGGCGAACGAACTGTTTGCCCGCGCGATCCTGCGCATGGGGGTGCCGGTATCGCCGCGCAACATCTTCCCGTCGAACATCCAGGGATTGCCGACCTGGTTCGAGGTACGCGTCACGGAGCACGGCTACCTCGGCCGCCGGGGTGGCGTCGACCTGATGGTGGCGATGAATCCGCAGAGCTGGGAGCAGGACGTGCGCGAGATCGACCCCGGCGGCTACCTCTTCTACGACAGCTCGAAGCCGGTGCCGCGCGCCCGCCTGCGCAATGACATCCACGTCCTCGGCATGCCGCTGACCGAGATCTGCAACGACACCTACAGCGATTCGCGCGAGCGCCAGCTGTTCAAGAACATCATCTACGTCGGCGCCCTGACGACCCTGCTCGACATCGACCCGCAGGAGATCGAGAAGCTCTTCGGCGAACAGTACAAGGGCAAGGAGAAGCTGTTCGACTCCAACCTGCAGGCGCTCAACCTCGGCCGCGAGTACGCCCGCCAGCACCTGAAACCGATCGCCCTCAAGGTCGAGCGCCGCGACCGCGTCGGCGACATGATCTTCACCGACGGCAACAGCGCCGCCGCGCTCGGCTGCATCTACGGTGGCGCGACGGTCTGCGCCTGGTACCCGATCACCCCCTCGTCGTCGGTCCCCGAAGCCTTCGAGCGCTACGCCCAGAAGCTGCGCACCGACCCGGCCAGCGGCGAGAAGCGCTACACCATCGTCCAGGCCGAAGACGAACTGGCGTCGATCGGCATGGTCATCGGCGCCGGCTGGAATGGCGCCCGCGCCTTCACCGCCACCTCCGGCCCCGGCATCTCGCTGATGGCCGAGTTCATCGGCCTCGCCTACTTCGCCGAGATCCCGGCGGTGCTGATCAACGTCCAGCGCGGCGGCCCGTCGACCGGCATGCCGACGCGCACGCAGCAGGCCGACGTCCTCGCCTGCGCCTATGCCTCGCACGGCGACACCCGGCACGTCCTGCTGTTTCCCGAAGACCCCCACGAGTGCTTCGAGATGTCGGCGCAGGCGCTCGACCTCGCCGAGCGGCTGCAGACCCCGGTCTTCGTCATGAGCGACCTCGACATCGGCATGAACCAGCGCCTCTGCCGCCCCTTCGCCTGGGACGACGACCGCGAGTACGACCGCGGCAAGGTGATGACGCGCGAAGCACTCGACGCCGGCACCGATTTCGGCCGCTACCTCGACGTCGATGGCGACGGCATCCCCTACCGCACCTACCCTGGAACGCACCCGACGAAGGGCGGCTACTTCACCCGCGGCACGACCAAGAACGCCTACGCCGTCTACTCGGAAGCCGGCGCCGACTACATCTACAACATGCAGCGGCTGCGGCAGAAGTTCGAGACCGCCAAGTCGCTGGTGCCGCTGCCGGTGCTCACCGCCGCCCGCTACCCGGCACGCTTCGCCGCCATCTTCTACGGCTCGACCGGCCCGGCGATGCAGGAAGCGCTGGCCGCGCTCGCCGAGCAGGGCATCTACCTCAACGCCCTGCGGATTCGCGCCTTCCCCTTCCAGAACGAGATCGCCGACTTCATCGCCGCGCACTCGAAGGTCTTCGTCTTTGAACAGAACTTCGACGGACAGCTGACGACCCTGCTGATCAACGAGGCGCACGCCAACCCGGCGAGCCTGGTCCCGGTGCTGCACTACGACGGCACGCCGATCACCGCCCGCTTCATCACCCAGGAGATCGCCGAACGCGTCGCCCGGCTGAACGTCCGCCCACTCCGCGAGAACATGGTGGCCTGAGATGACCTACATTGCCAAACCCAAACTGCACCACCCGAGCCTGGCGAAGAACCGTGTCGGCTTCACCCGCCGCGACTACGAAGGCAAGATCTCGACCCTCTGCGCCGGCTGCGGTCACGACTCGATCTCGGCGGCGATCATCCAGGCGTGCTGGGAACTCGACATCGAGCCGCACCGCGTCGCCAAGCTGTCGGGAATCGGCTGCTCGTCGAAGACCCCCGACTACTTCCTCGGCAACTCGCACGGCTTCAACACCGTGCATGGCCGCATGCCCTCGGTGCTCACCGGCGCCTACCTCGCCAACCGCGAGCTGATCTACCTCGGCGTCTCGGGCGACGGCGACTCGGCATCGATCGGCCTCGGCCAGTTCGCGCACGTCATGCGCCGCGGCGTGAACATGACCTACCTGGTCGAGAACAACGGCGTTTACGGCCTCACCAAGGGCCAGTTCTCGGCCACCGCCGACAAGGGCTCGCGCTCCAAGAAGGGGCAGAGCAACAACGACGCGCCGATCGATCTCGTGACGCTGGCGCTGGTGATGGGCGCCACCTTCGTCGCCCGCGGCTTCTCCGGCGACAAGGCACAGCTCGTGCCGCTGCTCCGCTCGGCGCTCGCCCACCAGGGCGCGGCGGTGATCGACATCCTGTCGCCGTGCATCACCTTCAACAACCACTCCGGCAGCACCAAGAGCTACGACTACGTGCGCGAGCACAACGAGGCGGTGAACCGCCTCGACTTCATCAGCCTGCGCGAGGAAATCACCGCCGACTACGCCGCCGGCGAAGTCATCGACGTCCGCCAGCACGACGGTTCGATCGTCCGCCTGCGCAAGCTGCACGCGGACTACGACCCGACCGACCGCATCCGCGCCATGTCGTACATCCAGGAGCACGCCGCGCGCGGCGAGGTCGTCACCGGCCTGCTCTACGTCGACCCCGAGGCTGCCGACCTGCACCGGCAACTCGGCACCGTCGAACAGCCGCTGAACACCCTCGGCGCCGCCGAACTCTGTCCCGGCTCGAAGGCGCTGGAGAAGATCAACGCCGCGCTGCGCTGAACGCCGCGCGCGGCGGCCGCTCGGGCCCTGCCGCCAGCACGGCCAGGCTCGACCATGATCGGCGCCATCACGCTCCTGCTCGTCTTTCAGCTGGTCGGCGAGGTGATCGCCCGCGGCCTGGCCTTGCCGATTCCCGGTCCGGTGATCGGCATGGCCCTGCTCTTCGTCGCGCTCTGCTGGCGTGGAGGGCCTTCGACCGAGCTGCGCACGACCGCCCAGGGCATGCTGCAGCACCTTTCGCTGCTCTTCATCCCGGCTGGCACCGGCATCATGCTGCACTTCCAGCGCATGTCCGACGAACTCCTGCCGCTGCTCGTCTCGCTGCTCGTCAGCACCGTCGTCACCATCGCCGTGACGGCCCTCGCGCTGCGTTTCCTCGCCCGCCGCAGCGACAGGCAGGCAAGGACGCGATGAGCGCGAGCGCGATCTGGGTCTACCTCGCCGCCTCGCCGCTTCTCGGCCTGACACTGACCCTGGTCGCCTACCTCGCAGCCAGCCGGATCCACCAGCGCTGCGGCGGCCACCCGCTCGCCAATCCGGTCCTGCTCGCGGTCGCCACCCTCGTCGGCCTGCTGTGGCTGACCGACACCCCCTACCGCACCTACTTCGACGGCGCCCAGTTCGTCCACTTCCTGCTCGGACCCGCCACCGTGGCGCTGGCGATCCCGCTGCACGCCCAGCTTCCCCGCCTGCGGCGAATGGCCATGCCACTGCTCCTCGCCCTGCTGATCGGCTCGCTGACTGCCGCCGTGTCGGCCGTCGCCATCGGCGCCCTGCTCGGAGCGAGCCGTGCGACGCTGCTGTCACTGGCGCCGAAGTCGGTGACGACGCCGATCGCCATGGGCATCGCCGAGCGCACCGGCGGCCTGCCCTCGCTGACCGCCGTCCTGGTGATCCTCACCGGCGTGCTCGGGGCGATTCTCGCCCGCTACATCTATCGCGCGCTGCACATCGACGACGATGCGCAACGCGGCTTCGCCCTCGGCATCGCCGCGCACGGCATCGGCACCGCGCGCGCCTTCCAGGAAAGCGAACAGATGGGCGCCTTTGCCGCCCTGGCGATGGGTCTCAATGGCCTGCTGACGGCACTGCTGCTGCCGATCGTGATGCCGTTCGTTCTCGGCTAGCGGCGCCAGCCGGAAACCGGCCTGGCTGGCCGCCGACGAGGAGCGCGGCGCACCGCGCCAGCGCCGCCGGCACGGTGCCTGCAGCAGGGCGAAGGCAATGAGGGTACACTCGAGCCTGTCCGCAAGCCCGGCCGGCAGGCAGCCGGCAACCCGATGCCGAGGAGAAGCGCATGCGCAGCAAGATCGTCACCGCCGAGGAAGCGATCGCCCTGATCCGCGACGGCGACACCCTGGCCAGCACCGGTTTCGTCCAGACCGGCTTCGCCGAAGCCCTGCTCTCGGCGCTCGAACGCCGCTTCCTCGCCAGCGGCAGCCCGAAGAACCTGACGCTGTTCGCCGCCGCCGGCCAGGGCGACGGCCACAGCCTCGGCCTCAACCACCTCGGCCACGAGGGACTGCTGCGCCGCGTCGTCGCCGGCCACTGGGGGCGCATGCCGAAGGTCGCGCAGCTCGCCCTCGACAACCGCATCCAGGCCTACAACCTGCCGCAGGGAATCATCTGCCAGCTCTTCCGCGACCTCGCCGCCGGCAAGCCCGGCTCCTTCTCCAAGGTCGGCCTGCACACCTTCGTCGATCCGCGCTACGGCGGTGGCCGGATCAATGCCGCGACGACGCGCGACATCGTCAAGCTGGTCGAGGTCGACGACGAGGAATGGCTGTTCTACAAGGTCGGCACGGTCAACGTCGCCTTCGTCCGCGGCACCACCGCCGACACCTTCGGCAACATCACCATGGAACGTGAGGCGCTCACCCTCAACAACCTGGCGATGGCGATGGCGGCCAAGAACAGCAACGGCATCGTCATCGCGCAGGTCGAGCGGATCGCCGAGCGCAACGGCCTGCCGCCGCGCCAGGTCAAGATCCCCGGCATCCTCGTCGATTGCGTCGTCATCGCCGAACCGGCGCAGCACATGCAGACGCTGGCGACGCAATACAGCGCCGCCTACGCCGGCGAGTTCCGCGTGCCGGCGGCGAGCATCGTCTCCACGCCGCTCAGCGAGCGCAAGATCATCGCCCGCCGTGCCGCCTTCGAGCTGCCGCCGAACGGCATCATCAACCTCGGCGTCGGCATGCCGGAGGGCGTCGCGGCGGTAGCCAACGAGGAGCGCATCTCGCACCTGCTGACGCTGACCGTCGAATCCGGGCTGATCGGCGGCATCCCGTCGAGCGGCGGCAACTTCGGCACCGGCGTCAACATGGACGCGGTGATCGACGAAAACCAGCAGTTCGACTTCTACGACGGCGGCGGCCTCGACATGGCCTGCCTCGGCATGGCCGAGTGCGACGCCGCCGGCAACGTCGACGTCAGCCGCTACGGTGGCCGCCTGACCGGCGCCGGCGGCTTCATCAACATCAGCCAGAACGCCCGCCTCGTCGTCTTCGTCGGCACCTTCACCGGCAAGGGCCTCAAGGTCGAGGTCGTCGACGGCAAGCTGCGCATCGTGCAGGAAGGAACGCAGCGCAAGTTCGTCCGCCAGGTCGAGCAGATCACCTTCAACGGCCAGTACGCCTACGATCGCTGCAAGCCGGTCTACTACGTCACCGAACGCTGCGTCTTCCGGCGCGTCCGCCGCGGGCTGGCGCTGATCGAGGTCGCCCCGGGCATCGACGTCGCGCGCGACATCCTGCCGCACATGGACTTCGAACCGATCATCGGCGACTACGCCGAGATGGACGCGCGCATCTTCGACAACAACCCGATGGGGCTCGAAGCCGAACTGCTCAACCTGTCGATGCCCGAACGCGTCACCTACGACGCCGAGCGCAACATCCTCTTCCTCAACTTCGAGGGCATGTACGTGCGCGTCCTCGAGGACGTGCAGGCGATCTGGGACATCTGCGAACTGCGCTGCCGCCAGGCCGGCAAGCGCGTCGGCGTCATCATCAACTACGACCGCTTCCGCATCAACCAGGACATGTACGACGCCTACGCCGAAATGGACCGCTACTTCCTGGCCAACTACTTCATCCAGATCACCCGCTACGCCACCAGCGCCTTCCTGCGCGCCAAGCTCGGCGAAGCCTTCTCGGCGCGCAGCATCGCGCCGCACGTCTTCGAGCGGCGGGAAGAAGCGCAGGCCTACCTCGCCGGGCGCGGCGGCGAGAACGGGCGCGGCGGCTGAGGCGGCGCCGCCGGCCGGGCGGAGCCCCTGGCAAATGTCCAGACCTTTGGCTCCAGAGCGAGCGCGCGCCGCTTCAGCCTGCACCTTGCCCCGCCATTCAACCGAGGAGACGAAGACTTGCACTGGATCGCCCCGACCGAAAAGGACGCCGCCGCCACCTCGCTCGAGAAGCGGCTGTGGGACGCCGCCGACCAGCTCCGCGCCAACTCCGGCCTCAAGGCGCAGGAGTACTCCGGCCCGATCCTCGGACTGATCTTCCTGCGCTTTGCCGAGGTGCGCTTTGCCGCCCGACGGAGGAAACTGGAAGCGGCTGGAGCCTCGTCCCGCCGCGGCAGCCGGGTGGATGAACCCACCGCCTACCATGCCGAAAACGTGCTCTACCTCGCCCCCGAGGCGCGCTTCGACCACCTGCTGACGCTGCCCGAGGCAGCCGATATCGGCGGCAGGCTCAACGCGGCAATGCGCGAGGTCGAGAAGCACAACCCGCAGCTCGCCGGCGTGCTGCCCAAGACCTTCAACCTCTTCACCGGCACCCTGCTCAAGGAACTGCTGAAGAAAATCTCCGAGATCCCGGCCACGCTCGACTTCGACGCCTTCGGCCGCATCTACGAATACTTCCTCGGCGAGTTCGCCATGAGCGAGGGCCAGGGCGGCGGCGAGTTCTACACGCCGAGCAGCATCGTCAAGCTGCTCACCGAGATCATCGAACCCTTCCACGGCCGCATCCTCGACCCCGCCTGCGGCTCGGGCGGCATGTTCGTGCAATCGGCGCGCTTCGTCGCCGAGCACCAACGCCCCTCGCCCTCGGGGAGAGGGCTTGGGAGTGAGGGCTACTCGGGTGACCCGGCCGCCGAGCTGGCGATCTGCGGCGTCGAGAAGACCGACGAGACCGGCCGCCTGTGCCGCCTGAACCTGGCCGTGCACGGGCTCGAGGGCGACATCCGCCACGGCGGCAACGTCAACAGCTACTACGACGACCCGCACAACGCCACCGGGGCGTTCGACTTCGTGCTCGCCAATCCGCCGTTCAACGTCAACGCGGTGGACAAGGAGCGGCTCAAGGACATGGTCGGCGCGGGCCGGCGCTTTCCCTTCGGCCTGCCCAGGACCGACAACGCCAACTACCTCTGGATCCAGCTCTTCCACTCGGCGCTCAATGCCAGGGGCCGCGCCGGCTTCGTCATGGCCAACTCGGCGTCGGATGCGCGATCAAGCGAGCAGGAGCTGCGGCAGAAGCTGATCGAGGCGCGGGCGGTGGATGTGATGGTCGCCGTCGGCCCCAACATGTTCTACACCGTCACACTGCCCTGCACGCTGTGGTTCCTCGATCGCGGCAAGGCCAGGACGAAGCGCGCCGACACCGTCCTCTTCATCGACGCCCGCCACATTTACCGGCAGGTGGACCGGGCCCATCGCGACTGGACGCAAGCGCAGATCGGCTTCATCGCCAATCTGGTGCGCCTCTATCGCAATGATCCGCCCGACCTGACCGTGGGCGGCGCGGAGACGGCGGCCAAGCTCAAGGAAGTGTTCGGCCAAAATGGAAAAGGCGAGCCCGCCTATGCCGATGTGCCGGGCCTGTGCAAGGCCGCGACGCTGGCCGAGATCGAAGCGCAGGGCTGGTCGCTCAATCCCGGCCGCTATGTCGGCGTTGCGCCGGGTGAGGAGGTGAGCGACGAGGACTTCAAGACGCAATTGGAATCGCTGAACGAGGAGCTGGAAGGGCTCAACGCCCAGGCGCGGGAACTGGAACAGACCATCGCCGCGAATGTGGCGGGGATTTTGGGGGCGTGAGGATGAAGTGCGGTCTAACCGAAGCCTCGCTCGCCGAGGTATGCAGCCTCGTTACCGATGGCACTCACGATACACCCAAGAGGGTTCCGTCAGGGTTCCCTCTCATCAAAGCAAAGGAAATCGTTACCGGTCAGATCGACTTTTCAAGCTGTGACCAAATATCTGAAACTGAGCATCGCAAGGTCATCGCACGATCAAAGCCTGAGTTCGGCGACACCCTATTCACACATATTGGGGCGTCACTTGGGGCCGCTGCATATGTGAACACGACACGCGAGTTCAGCATCAAGAACATCGCGCTCTTCAAGCCGAATCCAGCCGTTATCGACGCGCGTTATCTGTACTACGTCGTTGTCAGCCCAGAGTTTCAATCGCTTGCAATTGGGAGGAAAACAGGCTCGGCACAACCGTTTCTTGGTCTCAACCAGCTTCGCGGCCACCGCATCCACTATCACCGAGATCTACTCATCCAGAGCCGCATCGCGGGCATCCTGTCGGCCTACGACGAGCTGATCGAAAACAGCCAGCGGCGCATCAAGATTCTGGAGGCGATGGCCCGCGCCCTCTACCGCGAGTGGTTCGTCCACTTCCGCTTCCCCGGCCACGAATCCGTCCCCCGCGTCCCGTCCCCCCTCGGCGAGATTCCGCAGGGGTGGGAGGTGAGGAAGCTGGGAGACCTGTGCACCCTTGCCAAGGATGCCTACAGAGACTCCCACCATTCGGAATTTCCGCTACTTGACTTGGCGCGCATGCCATCGCGCACACTGGCTCCGCAGGAGACCGGCAAGCCCTCGGAGCTGACGACCTCGCGCATCGTGTTCCAGCAAGGCGACACTTTGTTCGGTGCCATCCGCTGTTACCTGCACAAGGTCGTCGTGATGCACTACTCAGGGGTAACGAACACTTCTGTTCTTGTGCTTCGACCGAAGAGAGCTCTTTTCCGATCTCTCCTCGCCGTTATTGCCAGTGACGCTGACACGATTCGATGGGCAGAGACGCATAGCACAGGGACGAAGATGCCGGTGATCAACTGGGGTGTTTTCCAAAAGATGCCCACGCCCATTCCGTCGCAGGCATTGGCGCAGGAGTATGAAAGGCTTGCAGGCCCGATGCTGGATGAAATCGGGGCACTTGCCACACAAATCCAAAACCTCCGCCGCACCCGCGATCTCCTTCTCCCACGCTTGCTCTCCGGCCAGATCGACGTCGCCAACCTTGCCGACCCGGTGGCCGCATGAACGCCCAGGACCTCCCGCTGACCCAGCTCCTCGACGGCGCCAAGCAGTTCATCGTGCCGATCTTCCAGCGCGACTACTCCTGGGGCACCAAGCACTGTCAGCAGCTCTGGAACGACATCTTGCGCGTCGGTGGCGACGCGGCAGCGCGTGCGCACTTCCTGGGATCGGTAGTCTATATCGCCGCCGAGGACAACCAGGCCGCGATTCCCCGCTGGCTGCTGATCGACGGGCAACAGCGGCTGAGCACCGTGACCCTGCTGCTCACCGCTCTGCGCGATCACCTGAAGTCCCACCCCTCGGACGACGAGGCCCTGCCTTCAGACGAAGAAGTCGAAGACCGCTTCCTGCGCAACCGCCACGGCAGGGGCGAGCGGCGCAGCAAGCTGATGCTGCGCCGGGCGGACAACGAGGCGCTGTCGGGGCTGCTCGCCGGGCAGGACCTCTCCGATACCGCGGCCGAGACGGTGCGCGAGAACGATGCTTTCTTCCTGAATCGGCTCGCCGAAGCCGACTTGGCGCAGGTCCATGCCGGCATCGCCAAGCTGGTGATCGTCGATGTCAGCCTGACGCGCGGGCAAGACGACCCGCAGATGATCTTCGAGAGCCTCAACTCGACAGGACTGGACCTGACGCAGGCCGACCTGATCCGCAATTTCGTGCTGATGCGGCTCGACGACGAATTGCCGAAACGGCTGTACGAGGTTTGCTGGCGGCCGAGCGAGCAGGCTTTTCGGCGGCTGCTGCGCCCGCGCCTGCGCTCCGGCCGGATCGACGTGGAGGCGATCGCCCATGCCTGACATTGCTCCGCTCCCCCCGGACTACCCCGCCTGGCTCACCGAGCTGAAGGCGCGCATCCACACCGCGCAACAGCGGGCGACGCTGGCGGTCAACCGCGAGCTGGTGCTGCTGTATTGGCAGATCGGCCGCGACATCCTGGCGCGGCAGGGGCGCGAGGGCTGGGGTGCGAAGGTGATCGAGCGGCTGGCGCAGGATCTGCGCAGCGCCTTTCCGGACATGAAGGGGTTTTCGCCGCGTAACCTCAAGTACATGCGCTCCTTTGCCGAGGCATGGCCGGACGAAGCCTTTGTGCAAGGGGTGCTTGCACAATTGCCCTGGTATCACCAGCTCGCCCTGATCGACAAGCTCAAGACCGCCGAGCAGCGCCGCTGGTATGCCGCCAAAGCCATCGAGCACAACTGGTCGCGCAACGTCCTGGTGATGCAGATCGAAGCCCGCCTGCGCGAACGCAGCGGGCAGGCCATCACGAACTTTCCGGGCTCCCTGCCCAAGCCGCAGTCCGACCTGGCTCGCGAGTCGCTCAAGGACCCCTATCGGTTCGACTTTCTGGGGCTGGGCGATGAAGCGCAGGAACGCGAAATCGAAAACGCGCTGGTCAGGCATGTGACCGAGTTTCTGCTGGAGCTCGGCGCGGGTTTTGCCTATGTCGGCCGCCAGGTGCCGCTGGATGTGGGCGGCGAAGACTTCTTCATCGACCTGCTGTTCTATCACCTGAAGCTGCGCTGTTATGTGGTGATCGAACTCAAGGGAGGGGCCTTCAAGCCCGAGCATCTGGGCCAGCTCGGTTTCTACCTGACCGCCATCGATCGCGACATCAAGCTCGAGCAGGACAACCCGACGATCGGTCTGTTGCTCTGCAGGACGAAGAACAAGGTGGTGGCGGAGTACGCGCTCGGCGACAAGACACAGCCGATGGGCATCGCCGAGTACCGCTTGATCGAATCGCTGCCCGCCGACCTGCAGAGCAGCCTGCCCAGCATCGAGGCCATCGAGCAGGCCCTGGCCGACGAGGTGGGTGAGGAAGGCGCATGAGCGCCCACGCCTGGAGCGAAGACCAGCTCGTCGAGCAACCCGCCATCGGGCTGTTTGCGGCGCTGGGCTGGCAGACGGCATCGGCAATGGACGAGACCTTCGGCGCAGGCGGCACGTCCTCGTCGACCCTGGGCCGCGGGACCAGGGGCGAGGTGGTGCTGGTCGACCGCCTGCGCTCGGCGCTCGCGAAGCTCAACCCCGGCCTGGCCTTTGATGCCATCCAGAACGCCATCGACGAACTCGTCCGCGACCGCTCGGCGATGAGCCTGCAGGCCGCCAACCGCGAGACCTACCGGCTGCTCAAGGAGGGCATCCCGGTGTCCGTGCCGGATCTTGAACACGAAGGGCGCGACCACGGCGGGCAGACCACCGAGCGCCTGCGCGTGGTGGACTGGGAGCAGCCGGAGAACAACGACTTCCTGCTGGTCAGCCAGCTCAGCGTGGTCGGCAACCTGTACACCTGCCGGCCTGATCTGGTGGGCTTCGTCAACGGCCTGCCCTGGGTGGTGATCGAACTCAAGAAACCCGGCGTGCCGGCGCGCTCGGCCTTCGACGAGAACCTCACCCACTACAGGCAGCAGATTCCGCAGCTCTTCTGGTTCAACGCCCTGCTGATCGCCAGCAACGGCACCGACAGCCGCGTCGGCTCGCTCACCGCCAACTGGGAGCGCTGGGTCGAGTGGAAGCGCGTCGAGCGTGAGGACGAGCCGCGCCGCGTGTCGCTCGAAGTGATGCTGCGCGGCACCTGCTCGCCGCAACGCCTGCTCGATCTGGTCGAGAACTTCACGCTCTTCTCCGAGCACAAGGCCGGGCTGGTGAAGGTGCTCGGCCAGAACCACCAGTTCCTCGGCGTAAACAATGCCATTGCGTCGATGCTGGAGGCGCGCCAGCTCGGCCACGGGCGCGGCGGCGTGTTCTGGCAGACGCAGGGCAGCGGCAAGAGCTTCTCGATGGTGTTCTTCGCGCAGAAGGTGCTGCGCAAGCTGGCCGGCAACTGGACCTTCGTCATCGTCACCGACCGGGTGGAACTCGACGAGCAGATCGCCAAGACCTTCAAGACCGTCGGCGCGGTGAGCGAGGCCGAAGGCGACCAGTGCCACGCCGCCAGCGGCGAGCACCTGCGCGAGCTGCTGCGCGGCAACCACCGCTACGTGTTCACGCTGATCCACAAGTTCCAGGCGCCCGCAGCGCTGACCGACCGCGCCGACGTGATCGTGCTGACCGACGAGGCGCACCGCAGCCAGTACGACACGCTGGCGCTGAACATGCGTGCCGCGCTGCCGAGGGCACTGTTCCTCGCCTTCACCGGCACGCCGCTGATCGCCGGCGAGGAGCGCACCCGCGAGGTCTTCGGCGACTACGTGTCGATCTACGACTTCCAGCAATCGGTGGAGGACGGCGCGACCGTGCCGCTCTTCTACGAGAACCGCACGCCGGAGCTGGAACTGGTCAACCCCGACCTCAACGACGACATCTACCGCCTGATCGAGGAGGCCGATCTCGACGCCGAGCAGGAAGCAAACCTCGAGAAGGTGCTCGGCCGGCAATACCACCTGATCACCCGCGACGACCGGCTGGAGACGGTGGCGCAGGACATCGTGCGGCACTTCCTGGGGCGCGGCTTTGTCGGCAAGGCGATGGTGGTGTCGATCGACAAGGCCACCGCACTGCGCATGCACGACAAGCTGCGCGCGCACTGGACGGCCGAGACCGTGCGAGTCCAGAACGAGCTGGGCGAGCTGGCGATGCGGCCGCTGGGCAGCGAGCGGTCGGCCGAACAGGCGCGGCGTGATGCGCGCAAGGCCGAGCTGAAGCAGCGGCTGGCGCTGCTGACCGGCACCGACATGGCGCTCATCGTTTCGCCCGGGCAGAACGAGATCGAGCAGATGAAGGCGATCGGCCTCGACATCGCGCCGCACCGCAAGCGCATGAACGAGTCACAGCCGGGGCTGGACGAGAAGTTCAAGGACACCGGCGACCCGTTGCGCCTGGTTTTCGTCTGCGCCATGTGGCTGACCGGATTCGACGCGCCGAGCTGTTCGACGGTCTATCTCGACAAGCCGATGCGCAACCACACGCTGATGCAGACCATCGCCCGCGCCAACCGTGTCTTCCCGGGCAAGCACAGCGGCGTGATCGTGGACTACGCGAACGTCTTCGCCTCACTCGAGAAGGCGCTGGCCATCTACGGCGCCGGCAAGGGCGGCACCCATCCGGTCCGGGAAAAGGCGCAACTGGTTGCCGCGCTGCGCGAGGCGGTGGCGACGGCGACGGCGTTCTGCGCCGCGCACGGGGTCGACCTTGCGGCGATGGAGGCGCTGCCGCCGGGTGGCATGGATCGCCTGACTGCCGTCGAGAACGCCATCGACGCGCTGATCGCGCCCGAGGCCTTGCGGCGGGAGTTCTTCGGCCACGAGCAGTTCGTCGGCACGCTGTACCGCGCGGTGCAGCCCGACCCGGCGGCGATCGAGTTTGCCGTCCGCGTCACCGGCATCGACACGCTGGCCGCCGCGATCCGCGCCAAACTCAACCCCGGTCCGCCGGACCTCGCCGCGATCCTCGGTCAGATCACCGGGCTTCTCGACGAGTCGATCAGCGGCCTGCAGATCCGCGAAGGTGGGCCGCCGGCCATCGACCTATCGAGAATCAACTTCGCGGCGCTGGCGCAACGATTCAAGGAATCGACGCACCGGAACACCGACCTCGAGGCGCTCAAGGCAGCAATCCGGGCCAGGCTGGAGAAGCTCGTGCGCCTGAACCGCACGCGCGCCGACTTTGCGCAAAGGTTCGAGGCGCTGATCGACAGCTACAACAGCGGCAGCCGCAACATCGAGCAGCTCTTCGAGGAGCTGCTCAGGCTGTCGAACAGCCTCGACGACGAAGAGGAACGCCACGTGCGCGAGAACCTGAGCGAAGAGGAGCTTGTCATCTTCGACATCCTGACGCGGCCAGCTCCGGAGCTGGACGCCGACGAGCGGGCAGAAGTGAAGAAGGTCGCCAGGGACCTGCTGTCACGCCTGAAGACCTTGCTGGTGCTCAACTGGCGGCAGAAGTCGGCGGCACGCTCGTCGCTGAAGCTGGCGATCGAAGACACCCTCGACAGCGGGCTGCCCCGCGCCTACACGCCGGAACTCTACGGGCAGAAGTGTGCGGCGATCTTCGAGCATGTGTACGAAAGCTACCCGGAGCGCCATGCCGGCGTCTACGCCGGGGCGGCATGAGCACTCGGGCAGGCGGGCGGGCAACCGGCTGCGGTGGACTGTCCGCCGCTGAAGCGGAACCTTGGACGGCCCGACTCGTCAGTGAAGGCCACACCCGCGGGCAAGGAACATCGAAAGCAACGACGGGATCGTCTGCCGACTCATTGAAGACGTGTCAGAGGTGGCGCATGCGGAAGACCAGCTCAAGGCGGTGATGCACCGTGCGATTTCCGCCTATCGACTGCTGATCGTCGACGAAATCGGCTACCTGCCGACGAACCGCGAACAGGCGAATCTGTTCTTCCAGGTGATCGCGGCGCACTACGAGAAGTGCAGCCTGATCGTCACCAGCAACCTACCCTTCGGCCAGCGGGATGCAACCTTTGTTCAGGATTCCACGCTGACGGCCGCGTTACTGGATCGACTGCTGCACCATGCGCACATCGTGCCGATCGCCGGCGAAAGTTACCGGCGCAAGCATCAGCGCCAAGCCGGGATGGTTCTGGCAAAGAAAGCGGCGGTGACGACGGCCGCTTGAGCGCCGCGCGGGTTCGGGGGGTGTATCAAGATTCAATCGGTGCCCAGCGAAAAAATGTGTCAGTCTTAAATCGGTGTTGACAATTGATGCGCGAAACACGCGAGCTGGTGCGGTCTGCAGCTAATTGTTCGTCGTTCTTTTCACTGGATGACGGATGGTACTATGGCGTTGGCCCATCGCACCAGTGGCCTTCAAAGTCGAACGAAAGGTGCCGGTGATGCCGGATGGCGAGGAGGCAAATCGCCCCGCCGATCTGCGCGTAGAGCAACAGGTAATCCTTGAGGACGCATTCGCGCAGTGCCTCCGGGTCCGTAGTCAGCGCCAACAACTTCGCGCGTAGCGTCGCCAAGGCATTGCTGGTCTCGACGGAGCGCGGCTGCCGGAGCATGAACGGCCTGCCCATGCCGGGGAAACGTTCCAGGTTGGGAATCACCGTTTCCAGCAGTTCATCGAGCAGACCATCGTAGGCCTGTGGTGCTTCGGCTTCGGTCAGGAAGCGTTCGATCTCGTCGAGATTGCGCTCGAAGTTGGCGGTGAATTTGACGACTGGTTTCTTCGCCATGCTTATCGCCCGTCCTCGTCGGTATCCCACATCGTTCGGTAAGCATCGACGTAGGACGCTGTCGCTACCGGGTCAATGTCCCAATAGTGACGACACAGCCGGCGGTAGAGTTCGAGCGCAGGCGCAAAACCGCAGAAGCTGAGCAGACCGTCCAAGGCTTGCTCGACCTGAACTTTATCCCGGCTCCGCATGCTTACCAGCGTCTCGACCACGGGCTCGTATTCACGTACCGCCCGGTGATTGAGGGCATCGATCTCGGCGGCAAGCTGCCTGACGTTAGCGACGAATCGATCTTCCGACATGGCGGGCGTTGGTTTCATTCCTTGCTGGCGTGTTGTGTGGCGCTGGCCTGTCACCCGCTACGGCGGCGCTTGAGACTGGCAATCGCGCTGCTGGCGTCCTGGACGCGGCCAGCGGCAACGTCGTCAATGCCTTTGCCGGCCTCGTCGATCAGGAGCAAATGAATACGCTCCCGCTCCAGCTGGTGGTAGTAGTCCAGCCGCTGCGCGTCGATCAGAGCGACATAACTTTCACCGTTCTTGGTGATGATCTTCTCCGCACCGCCCTTGACCTCTTCGGCCAGTTCAGAGAACTTCGCGCGGGCGTGCGAGAGGGGGATAACGTCGCTTGCAGCAATTCCCATGGTTGCCTCCCATGCAGCACAAGATGTGCAATATTCTGTACATCATACGCTTGGGCAGTCAGGGGCGAAAGTGGAACCTGTCAGGTTTGTCGGATTGCTGAGCCGGGCAACAACGAAATGCACGCTGGTCGCGATTTGGCGATCCAGCGCGTTGAAGATGTCGAACAGCGGGGTATCGCCGCTGAAGCGATTGATCCATTCTTCGTTGGCGAAGGCGATCACGCAGTCCGCTTCGCCCTGAAGGCGATTGCTTACTGCATCAGCCCTGCGGTTACGCGTAGCGCCCTCAAGATCGAAAGGGGTGACCACGGCGGCGGTAGTAACCGCCCCGGCATCACGCGCTGACCGGGCCATGACTGGCGTAACGCCGTTGCCCGTGCCGCCGCCAAGTCCGGCGAGCGGAACAACCATGTCGGAGCGGGCTGCAAGGCAGCCCGCTCTCGACCGGTAGTCCCCGGGCGCCCGGTTGGACGCGTCGCAAATCTGCTCTGGGATGCTGACCTGCCCCTCGCTGGTCAGAGTCTTTGCCATGACGCCGCCGTCGCGTTGCGGCCTGCATCAGCGCAACACCTGGCAGGGATACCTGCCGCCTGCGCTGATTGGACCCGATCCGGCGTGCCTTCCTGATCGTACAGCGTGTTCATGGTGGGGTCGTCAATCCGCCCCCGGCCTGTCGTGGCATGCGGCGCGCCCGGATTTCGCCGCCCAGGCGATGGCCGCCAGCCCGGACGGAAGCGGGGCCACTTCGTTGCCGCGTGGCAAGCTTGCCGACCCGGACATCCGGCCTTTCGCAGGCTATCGTCGCACCATGAACGATGCGGCGCGAACCCTCTACCTGGTCTGTTACGACGTCTGCGATTCGGCGGTGCGCCGTCGCGTGCAGAAGTACCTGACGGGGTTCAAGGTCGGCGGCCAGAAGTCCTTCTTCGAGTGCTGGCTGACCGCCGCGGAGTTGCGCGAGGTGCGGGCGACCCTGGCCGACCTGCTCGACCTGGCCGAAGACCGCGCGCACATCTTCCAGCTCGACCCGCGCATGCAGCGCACCCTGCTGGGGCGAGCGACCGAAGCGGTGACGGACGTCTTCCTGATCGTCTGAACGAGGAACGATGCAATGACGAGTCTCTATGTAGACCGGCGTGGAATCACCCTGAAGGCCGACGGCGAGGCGCTGGTCTTCTACGAGAACGGTGAGCGCGTCGGTACGGTACCGCTGGCGCCATTGTCGCGCGTCTTCATGCGCGGCGACGTCACGCTCTCCTCGGCGCTGCTCGGCAAGCTCGGCGAACGGGGAATCGGCGTGGTGGTCCTCTCCGGCCGCAAGGCGGTGCCGACGATGCTCCTCGGCCGGCCGCACAACGATGCGGCGCGGCGGGTGGCGCAGTACCGGCAGTCCCTCGACGCCGATTTCTGTCTGCGTTTCTCGCGCGCCATCGTCGAAGCGAAGCTGCGCGCACAGGCAGCCTTTCTCGACGAGCGCCGCGAGAGCGAGTTGCGCTCCCGCTATCTGCTGACCCTCTCGCTGCGTCGTGTGAACGGCAGCATCGCGGCAATCGACGCGCAGACGCGGATCGCCTCGTTGCGCGGACTCGAAGGTGCCGCGGCAGCGGCGTATTTCGAAGGCTTCGGCGACCTGCTGCCGAATCGCCTGAACTTCAGCGGACGCAACCGCCGGCCGCCCCGCGACCCGGTGAACGCGGTGCTCTCCCTCGGTTACACGCTGCTGCATGCGGAGGCGGTGCTGGCGCTCTACGGTTCCGGGCTCGACCCCTTCGTCGGCTTCTACCACACCCTCGACTTCGCCCGCGAGTCGCTCGCTTGCGACCTGGTTGAACCGCTGCGGGTGGAGATCGACAAGCACGTCTTGATGCTCTTCCGCAGCGAGAAACTGCGACCGGAGGACTTCAGCCACAGCGAGCTGGGCTGCCTGCTCGGCAAGGCCGGCCGGGCGCGCTTCTACGCCGAATGGGAGCAACTCGCGGCGCGCCTGCGCAAGCTGCTCGCCGAGAACGTCGCCGACGTCGCCAATGCGATCGGTCTGGCGGCCGCTCCGGTCTCCGACTCGGCCGACGATGGGAGCGACGGCACCGAAGTGGCCGGCAGCGAGCTCGATGCGGGTGACAACGGCGATGGGTTCTGAGCTCGCCTTCGTCATAGGCTACGACATCAGCGATCCGCGCCGGCTGCTGCGCGTGCATCGCGAGATGTGCAAGCACGCCACGCCGCTCGAGTACAGCGTATTCCTGCTGGTGGGCAGCGAGCGCGCGCGAAAGTACTGCCTGGACGAGATCCGGGTGCTGATCGATCCCGTCGCCGACGATGTCCGCTGCTATCCGCTGCCGGCGCGCGGCTTTCAGGGGCGGGTCGGTCGCGCCAGCCTGCCGGACGGAATCGTCTGGACCGGGCTGCCAGCAGCGATCACATGAGCCATTCCGTCTGCGCGAAAACGGGGACCGCGAAAACGGGGACACCGCGAAAACGGGGACAGTACACTTTATTCTTGGCGGAGGCTCTTGCAAGACTCCTGCGGGGCGACATGCTGCGCCGCAGCACTCGCTCTCGGGGAGCGACTTTTCTTGCGCACGAAGCCTGTCCGGCCGAGTTGCTGACCTGATGGCATCGTTTTCTGAATCCGGCGCGAACCCCCTCCTGCACTGCTCGGATGCACGGCGTTCAGAGAGCGAAGGCTGGGGGTCATCGTCGTAATCGCATCAATTGGTCAGCGGACAGCGCGAGCAGGCCGAACATCAGGTGGGCCATCACCTTGGTCTGGCCCTTGACCCGGATGTGCCGGCCACCGAACTCATCCTAGTGAAGAAGGTCGCCAGGGACCTGCTGTCACGCCTGAAGACCTTGCTGTCCGCCGCTGAAGCGGAACCTTGGACGGCCAGACTCGTCAGTGACGGCCACACCCGCGGGCAAGGAACATCCAAAGCAACGACTGGATCGTCTGCCCACTCATCGACGACGTGGTCAACCGCGAAAGAGTCGATTCTGCCGGCCCCTTGTTGCCGGGGGACCTGTTCGAGCACGTCCCGTTGCCCGTCGAAGCGGCCTTCCATTCGCCAGCCAGCGACTCGCGCAAACGCGGGTCGCCGATCTGGCCAGTCAGGTCTTGAATGGCCGACGACCCTTTCCCCCGGCCTTTGTGGGAGTCATTGCCCGCCCGTCCCGGATGCCGGACTCACCAGACTGAGCCCGGAGAAATACGTCGAGTAACGCCGCGTATCCCGGGTCAGGACGGTGTAACCCGCAACGGCGGCATGAGCGCCGATAAAGAAGTCGGCCAGCACGTTGTTCTTCCTTCCTCCCTGCCGGCGATAGCGAACGAATGCCTTGCCGGCAAGAAACAGCGCTGGCCGGGGAATCTCGATCACCGTCAGGCCCAGGTCATCAATGCTGCGATCCAAGGCATCGACCGTCGAAAACGTGAGCGACAGCTCCGCATAGATGACCGGGTTGATGACCAGGCGATGAATCTGCGACAGCGCCCGCAGCTGGCCGATCGACCAGTCGGCCCATTCCGGATCATCCTCCAGAACATCGACCAGCACATTGGTATCAACCAGCAGCATCAGTCCTCGCCGCGCAGCAGAGCCATCAATTCATCGGTGCGCCACTTCACGTCGGCCTTGCCGCGTGCTGCGTCGAAACGATCCGGCTTGCGGCCGGACTGCCCACCCACCTTGTGAATGACCAACTCGCCATCCCTGTTGACGGCGAATTCGACCGATGATCCGGGCGCCAGGTCGAGCGCGTCGCGGATCTGCTTTGGGATGGTGACCTGCCCCTTGCTGGTGAGAGTCGTTGCCATGATGCCTCCTTTGTATTACGGCCTGAATCATTGTAATACCGCGCAGGGATGCCTGCCACCTGGCTCGCGTTCGTCATCGGAAAACGGTGACAGTACACTTTATTCTTGGCGGCGGCTGGGTGCGAAAACGGTGACATCTGAAGCCCAGTGCCCCGCTTGAACAGCGTTCATCATTGTCTTGACTTCGGGGTTCCCCTTGACTCCGAGGGGGCGGGAGATGGCCGGCGGTCAATTGAATGACCGAGGATGGGCTCTTACAATTCACGGCGTCATTTTGCAAGGGGACGAGCATGAGAAGCACGATCACCGAGCGCGGACAATCGAGCAAGGAGCCGTGTTGCTGCACAAGGACCCGGAGTTCAAGGTGGTGCCAGTGCGGCAGGAACTGCTGCCATTGAGAGAACAGTAGTTCCAGCGGCCAGACCGACGAAGCATGGTTCCTGGCGCCCGCCCTGGCGCCCCGAAGGAACCGGGCCAGCCCGGCGGAGCGCCTTCGCTGGAGAAAATCTGCTGCTGGTGGGCAGCGAGCGCGCGCGAAGCTACTGCCTGGACGAGATCCGGGAGCTGATCGATGCCGTCGCCGACGATGTCCGCTTCTATCCGCTGCCGGCGCGCGGCTTTCAGGGGCGGGTCGGTCGCGCCAGCCTGCCGGACGGAATCGTCTGGACAGGGCTGCCGGCAGCGATCACATGAGCCATTCCGTCCGCGCGCGTCTGGCGCCGAGGCGCGCCGCCAGAAGCAGGCGAAGACGGCAGTCGATGGCGATCCGATGCGCTGGTAAGAACCGCCGCCGATGCGCTATCCTGCCGCGGTTGCTCGATGGCGCGCTTGCGTCGTCTCCGCTGCCGCGCGCCGGCGCAGGGCTTTCCCTGCCCGCGGTGGCGGTGGCGGTGAGCCGGTCGCGTCGTCGATGAACGGGGCGAGAAGTCTGTGAGGGAGGTGGCCGATGAGCATGAACGATTTTCCCCTGCCGAAGCACCTGCCGCCGCCTGTCGACGACGGTGCGGCGGCCCATCTCGCGGGCTTGCGCTTGCCCGAACTGACGCTGACCGCGACCGACGGCACCTCGCTCGACCTGGCCCAAGTGCCCGGGCGCTGGGTGCTCTACGTCTATCCGATGACCGGTCGGCCGGGCGTCGCGCTGCCGGACGGCTGGGATGCGATCCCCGGTGCGCGCGGCTGCACGCCGCAATCGTGCAGCTTCCGCGATCACTTCGCCGAGTTGCAGGCGTTGGACACCGGCGTCTTCGGGCTCAGCGCGCAGGACAGCGACTACCAGCGCGAGGCGCGCGACCGGCTGCACCTGCCTTTCGAGCTGCTGAGCGACAGCGGGCTGCGCCTGAAGTCGGCGCTGCGGCTGCCGACCTTCAACGTTGCCGGAACGGAACTCTACCGGCGGCTGACGCTGGTGGTCGACGACGGACGCGTCGCCAAGCTCTTCTACCCGGTCTTTCCGCCCGACCGCAATGCCGACGAGGTGCTCGCCTGGCTGCGGGCGAACCCGCGCCCTGCTCCGACCCTTTCCTGCTGACCGGAATCGCTGACCATGCTCCTCTACGTCGATGTCCAGTATGCCTCGCCCTATGCCCTGTCGGCCTTCGTCGCGCTGCAGGAAAAGGGGCTGTCCTTCACCATCGAGACCCTCGACCTCGCAGCCGGCGACCAGCAGCGGCCGGATTTCGCCCGCCTGTCGATCAGCGGCCGCGTGCCGACGCTGGTCGACGGCGACTTTGCCCTGTCGGAGTCGTCGGCGATCGCCGAGTATGTCGACGAGGTCCACCCGGGGCCGGCGCTCTATCCGTCGGCGCCGCGCGCCCGCGCCCGCGCGCGGCAGGTGCAGGCGTGGCTGCGCAGCGATTTCCTGCCACTCCGGCAGGACCGCTCGACCGAGGTGATCTTCTACGGCCCGACAGCGCAGCCGCTCTCCGCCGCCGCCGGGCACTCGGCGGCACGGCTCTTCGCCGGCGCCGGTGAACTGCTGGCGCACGGCGGCGACCACCTGTGCGGCGACGACTGGTGCATCGCCGACGTCGACCTCGCGCTGATGCTCAACCGGCTGCTGCTCAACGGCGATGCCGTTCCCGACGCCCTCGCCCGCTACGCGACGAGACAGTGGCAAAGGCCCAGCGTGCAGTCGTGGGCGCGCAGGCAGCGGCCGCCCCTCCTGGCGACGACCTGAACAATCCGGGACGGCGCTGCCGCAGCCACACTCGTTTTGGGAGGCGACACTGAACACCCACATCGTTCCGGCCTACGCCGCACTGCTGGGGCTCTTCTTCATCGCCCTGAGCATCCGCACCCTGCGCCTGCGGCGCCAGCTCCGCATCGCCGTCGGCGATGGCGGCAACCCGGCGATGCTGCGCGCCATGCGCGTGCACGCGAACTTTGCCGAGTACGTCCCGCTCGGGCTGATCCTGCTGCATTTCGTCGAGGCGCAGGGGGCGCAGGCGATGCTGCTGCACGGCCTGTGCCTCTGCCTGCTGCTCGGCCGCGTCGCGCATGCCTTCGGCGTCAGCCAGACGGCCGAGAACTTCAGCTTCCGCGTCACGGGCATGGCGCTGACCTTCACGACGATCTTCTTCTCGTCGGCGTGGCTGCTGCTCGCCTTCGTTCGCCAGCATCTGGCCTGAGAGCGGGCGATGGCTTGCAGCCGGGGTTCGTCGCGCGCTATAGTCTCGGCGCGAATGGGAGAGCACGGCACTGCCGTCGCCGAAGGCGCAATCCACCCGGAAACGCTCAGGCAAGAGGACCGTTCGTGCAATGAACTCTGGAGAGCGGCGCCCGCTTCAGCAGGGCGCCCACCGATGGGGCCAGGACGACCGTAGAGCAGCGTGTCGGCCAGACAATCTCTCAGGTACATGGACAGAGGGGTGGACTCGAATCGGGTTCGCCCCTTTGCCGTTTCTGGAATCCACTTCAACACCTTCCTGTCAGGGATTGATACGATGCAGAAAACTGTCCTGAATGAGGAGCACCGCCGAAGCGGGGCACGAATGGTCGATTTCGCTGGCTGGGAGATGCCGCTCCACTATGGCTCGCAGATCGAGGAACACCATGCCGTGCGCCGCGATGCCGGCATGTTCGACGTCTCGCACATGTGCGCCGTCGATGTCGCCGGCGACGATGCGCGCGCCTTCCTGCGACGGCTGCTGGCCAACAACGTCGATCGCCTGCAGCTTCCGGGCAAGGCGCTCTACAGCACGATGCTCAACGAGGCCGGTGGCGTCATCGACGACCTCATCGTCTACCATCTGGGTGAAGAGGACTTCCGCATCGTCATCAACGCCGCGACCGCCGCCAACGACCTGCGCTGGATGACTGCCCGCCGCGACGAGTGGGGCCTGGCGGTGACGATCAGCGCGCGCCGGGAAGGCGCGGACGCGCTGGCGATGATTGCCGTGCAGGGCCCGCAGGCGAGGCAGAAGGTGTGGCAGGCGCTGCCCGAATGCCAGCCGGCCAGCGCCGCCCTGCAGCCCTTCTTCGCCGCCACGGTCGGTGAGCACCTGATCGCCCGCACCGGTTACACCGGCGAGGACGGCTACGAGATCACGCTGCCCGCGGCGCAGGCCGTCAGGCTGTGGCAGCGCCTTGCCGAGGCGGGCGCCCGGCCCTGTGGTCTCGGTGCGCGGGACACGCTGCGCCTCGAGGCGGGAATGAATCTCTACGGCCAGGACATGGACGAGAGCGTGTCGCCGCTCGACGCCGGGCTGGCGTGGACCGTCGACCTCGCTGCGCCGCGCGACTTCGTCGGCAAGGCGGCGTTGCTGGCGAAACCGCAGCAGCACCGCTTCCTCGGCCTGCTGCTCCTCGACCGCGGCGTCCTGCGCGCCCACCAGCGGGTCGACAGCGCACATGGCCCGGGGGAGATCACCAGCGGCAGCTTCTCGCCGACGCTGCAGCAGTCGATCGCCCTCGCCCGCCTGCCGCTGCCCGCCGCCGTCGGCGACGTCGTCCAGGTCAGCGTGCGCGACAGGCCGCTGGCGGCGCGTGTCGTCAAACCCTGCTTCGTCCGGAACGGCAGCATCCTCGTTTGATCCCGACCTGGCCCACGCCAGCCCTGCTTCCACTCATCAGGAGAGACCGTGAACATCCCGACCGACCTCAAGTACACCCGCAGCCACGAATGGGTCCGCATCGAAGCCGACGGAGCGATCAGCGTCGGCATCACCGATCATGCGCAGGAATTGCTCGGCGACCTCGTCTTCATCGAATTGCCCGAGCCGGGACGCGAGTTGGCCGCCGGGCAGGAAGCCGCCGTCGTCGAATCGGTCAAGGCGGCGGCCGACGTCTATTCGCCGCTGTCGGGAAGCGTCATCGAGAACAACGCGGTGCTCGCCGATTCGCCCGAGCTGGTCAACCAGGACGCCTACGCGGCCTGGCTGTTCAGGATTCGTCCGGCGAGCGTCGCCGAGCTCGACGGCCTGCTCGATGCGGCCGCGTACCAAGAGATCGTTGCCGCCGCCTAGTCGCCGCGCGAACCACCGGAAGACACCATGGACGCCACCCCTCCCGCGCCGCCGCTGGCGGCCCTCGAACGGCGCGACGACTTCGTCGGCCGCCACATCGGCCCGAACGCCGGCGAGATCGCCAGCATGCTGGCCAGCATCGGCGTCGCCAGCCTCGCCGAACTCGTCGCGCAGACGGTGCCGGCGGCGATCCGCCTGCCGGCGCCGCTGCCACTCGCCGGACCACGCAGCGAGATCGAGGCGCTGGCCGAGCTGCAGGCGATCGCGCGCCGCAACGACAGGCGGCATTCGCTGATCGGCATGGGCTATGCCGACAGCGTGACGCCAGCGGTCGTGCTGCGCAACCTGCTCGAGAATCCTGGCTGGTACACCGCCTACACGCCCTACCAGGCGGAACTCGCGCAGGGACGTCTGGAGGCGTTGCTCAATTACCAGCAGATGGTGATCGACCTGAGCGGCCTCGAGCTCGCCAATGCCTCGCTGCTCGACGAGGCGACGGCGGCCGCCGAAGCGATGAGCATGGCCCGCCGGGTCAGCAAGTCGGCAGCGCAACGCTTCTTCGTCGACGCGGCGTGCCTGCCGCAGACCGCCGATGTGCTGCGCACCCGCGCCACCTGGTTCGGCTTCGAACTGGTCTTCGGCACACCGGCGGAAGCGGCGCGGCATGAGGTCTTCGGTGCGCTCTTCCAGTATCCGGACGATGCCGGCGAGGTCGCCGACCTCAGCGCGTCGATCGCCGCCGTCAAGGCGCGTGGCGGCGTCGTCGCCGTCGCCTCCGACCTGATGGCGCTGGTGCTGCTGCGCTCGCCGGGCGAGATGGGCGCCGACATCGCACTCGGTTCGGCGCAGCGCTTCGGCGTCCCGCTCGGTTTCGGTGGCCCGCACGCCGCCTTCTTCGCCACCCGTGACGAGTACAAGCGCGCCGTCCCCGGCCGCATCATCGGCGTTTCGGTCGATGCCCGCGGCAAGCGCGCGCTGCGCATGGCGCTGCAGACCCGCGAACAGCACATCCGCCGCGAGAAGGCGAATTCGAACATCTGCACCTCGCAGGTGCTGCTCGCCAACATCGCCGGCATGTACGCCGTCTACCACGGCCCGCAGGGGCTGCGCAGCATCGCCGGCCGCATCCACCGCCTCGCGGCGCTGCTCGCCGCCGGCCTGCGCGAGGGCGGGATCGAGCTCGGCAGCCGGCACTTTTTCGACACCGTTCGCCTGCGGCTGGCCGGCCGCGCGGCGGCGGTCGTGACGGCCGCCGCCGACGCCGGCTACAACCTGCGCCTCGTTTCCGCCGACGAACTCGCGATCGCGATCAACGAGAAGACGACGCGTGCCGACGTCGCTGCGCTGATCCAGCTGATTGCCGGCGTCGCTGCCGACCTCGACGGGCTCGACGAGCAACTGCGCCGTGCCGACCCCTTCCTGCCCGCGTCGCTGCTGCGCCAGGACGCGATCCTGACGCATCCGGTGTTCAACAGCCACCACACCGAGCACCAGATGCTGCGCTATCTGAAGAAGCTGCAGAACCGGGATCTGGCGCTCGACCATTCGATGATCTCGCTCGGCTCCTGCACCATGAAGCTCAACGCCAGCAGCGAGATGATCCCGATCACCTGGCCGGAGTTCAGTGACGTCCACCCATTCGCGCCGCTCGATCAGGCGCAGGGTTACCTGCGGATGATCGCCGACCTGGAAGCCTGGCTGAAGGCGATCACCGGTTTCGACGCCATCTGCCTGCAGCCGAACTCGGGTGCGCAGGGCGAGTACGCCGGCCTGGTCGCGATCGCCCGCTATCACGCCAGCCGCGGCGAAGGCCGGCGCAACGTCTGCCTGATCCCGAAATCGGCGCATGGCACCAATCCCGCCACGGCGCAGATGTGCGGCATGCGGGTGGTGGTCGTGGACTGTGACGACTCCGGCAACATCGATGTCGCCGACCTGGCGGCGAAGGCGGCGCAGCATGCCGCCAACCTCGCCTGCCTGATGATCACCTATCCCTCGACGCACGGCGTCTTCGAGGAAGCGATCAGCGAGATCTGCGCCATCGTGCACCAGCATGGCGGCCAGGTCTACATGGACGGCGCCAATCTCAACGCGCAGGTGGGATTGACCTCGCCGGCGCTGATCGGCGCCGACGTCAGCCACATGAACCTGCACAAGACCTTCTGCATCCCGCATGGCGGCGGCGGCCCGGGTATGGGTCCGATCGGTCTCAAGGCGCATCTCGCGCCGTTCATGGCCAACCACTGCGTGCAACCGGTCGCCGGGCCGCACCGCGGCCAGGGAGCGGTTGCCGCGGCGCCCTGGGGCTCGGCGTCGATCCTGCCGATCTCCTGGATGTACATCGCGATGATGGGCGGCAGCGGACTGACGCGGGCGACCGAAGTGGCGATCCTCAACGCCAACTACATCGGCACCCGCCTGGCTCCGCATTACCCGGTGCTGTACACCGGCAGGAACGGCCGCGTCGCGCATGAGTGCATCCTCGACATCCGCCCGCTCAAGGCGGCCACCGGCGTGTCCGAGATCGACATCGCCAAACGCCTGATGGATTATGGCTTCCACGCGCCGACGGTCAGCTTCCCGGTGGCGGGAACGATGATGGTCGAACCGACCGAATCGGAGGCAAAGGGCGAACTCGATCGCTTCATCGCCGCGATGATCGGCATTCGCCACGAGATCCGGCAGATCGAGAGCGGCCACTGGCCGGCCGACGACAACCCGCTGAAGCGCGCCCCGCACACCCAGGCCGACATCGTCGACGAGGCGTGGCAGCGGCCCTACAGCCGCCAGCAGGCGGCCTTTCCGCTGCCCTGGGTGGCGGAGAACAAGTTCTGGCCGAGCGTCAATCGCGTCGACGACGTGTACGGCGACCGCCATCTGTTCTGTTCCTGCATGCCGGTCGACGAGTCCGACGAGTCCGACGAGTCGGCGGAATCCGGCCCGGTCAACCACACCAGCGGAGTGAAGACATGAGCACAAGCATCCACGAGTTCAGCGCCGAGCTCCTCGGCGGCGGTACGCAGCCGCTGGCCGACTACGCCGGCAAGGTCCTGCTGATCGTCAACACCGCCAGCCAGTGCGGCTTCACACCGCAGTACGCCGGCCTCGAGGCGCTCTACGAGCGCTATCGCGAGCGCGGCCTGGTCGTTCTCGGTTTTCCCTGCAACCAGTTCGGCGCGCAGGAGCCGGGCGATGCCGGCGAGATCGCCAGTTTCTGCCAGAAGAACTACGGCGTCAGCTTCCCGATGTTCGCCCGCATCGAGGTCAATGGCGACAACGCGCACCCGCTCTACCAGTATCTGAAGAAAGCCGCGCCGGGCCTGCTCGGCAGCGAGGCGATCAAGTGGAACTTCACCAAGTTCCTCGTCGATCGCGCCGGCGACGTCGTGCAGCGCTACGCACCGGCAACCGCCCCGGACAGCATCGCCGACGACATCGAGAAGCTGCTGTGAGCAAGCGCCGTCGGCCGACCGCTGACGACGCCAGGCGGCAGCCGCCGGCGCGCGCACGGCTGCCGGGCGACGACGAAACGCATGCAGCGCGCTGAGTCGACGCCCGCATCGGCGCCGCTGCGGACTCCCGACCTCAGCGCCATGCTGCGCTGGCCGAACGTGCCGGCGTGCTACGGCTGGCTGGGACTCGATCGCCGCGGTCGCTGGCGCCTGCGCGGCGAAACGCTCACCCATGCCGGCCTCGTCGCCTTCCTCGACCGGCAGTACGGATGCGACCGGCAGGGCAACCATTTCGTCCAGAACGGTCCGCAGCGCGTCTACGTCGAGCTCGAGTACACCCCCTGGGTGCTGCGCCTGGGCGCCACCGGCGAGCTCGAGACGCACATCGGGACGCCGGTCGACGAGATTCGCGGCGCCGCCATCGACGAACAGGGCAACCTGCTGCTCGAGATTCCCGAGGGCGTCGCGCTGCTCTGCGACCACGACCTCGCTGCGCTGCACGGCTGCCTGCAGCGGGCGGACGGCATGCCGGCCGACGACGCCAGCGTGCTCGCCGCCATGTGCGCCGGCGACGGCGAGGCCAGCGCGCTGACACTCTGCTGGCGCGGCCAACGGCTGCCGGTGCGTTCGCTCCGCCGGGCCGACGTCGCGCGACGCTATGGCTTCGTCGCCATACCACGCGCAGACGACGTGGAGGAACGGCGTTGAACCTGCGGCAACTCGCCCTCGACGCCCTGCTGCTCGGCGACCCGGCGCTGAAATGCGCCGCCGTCGACGCCATGCCGCTGCCTGCCGGCGAGCAGACGCCGGCCGACCCGGACAGCCGCCGGCTGCAACACGAATCGCTGCCCGGCCGCTGCGCGCGGCCATTGCTGGTCGCGCCGGCGCAACTGGCGCAACGACCGGTCAGCACGCTCGCGGGACGCGCCGCGCTGTTCCACTCGCTGGCGCATATCGAGCTCAATGCCGTCAATCTGGCGCTCGACGCCGTCTGGCGCTTCGCCGGCATGCCGGGCGACTTCTACCGCGACTGGATCGGCGTCGCGCGCGAGGAGTCGCAACACTTCCAGTTGCTGCACCAGCACCTGCGGGCGATGGGCTACGCTTACGGCGACTTCCCGGCACACGACGGGCTCTGGGAAATGGCCGAGAAAACCCGTGACGACCTGCTGGCACGACTCGCGCTCGTGCCGCGCGTCCTCGAAGCGCGCGGCCTCGACGCCGCGCCGCTGATTCGCGACAAGCTGCGGCACGCCGGCGACGAGCACGGTGCGGCACTGCTCGAGATCATCCTGCGCGACGAGGTGGCGCATGTGCGCATCGGCAACCGCTGGTACCACTGGCTTTGCGAGCAGCGCGGCCTCGACCCGCTGGCCTGCCAGGCCGAACTGGCCCGACGCCATCGTGCACCGCGCCCGCGTGGCCCGTTCAACCTCGCCGCGCGACGCGCCGCCGGCTTCGACGAGCAGGAACTGGCGGCGCTGCAGGCTGGATGAGGGCAAGCGGGCGCAGCGGCCAGCGCGGCTTCGCGAATGAAGCGACCGTCCGCGACGGCCCATGTCAATCACTTACCGGCGGCATGCCGTCCGGGCTTTACTGGAGCGACTCCTGTCATGCGCTATCAGGTTTTCATGGAAGAAGAGGAAGGAGCCGAAGGCTCCGGGGATCTCGCCAGCTTCGACACGCTCGAGGGGGTGTGGGAATTCATCGGCAAGCATCTGCCGACCGGCGTCTACAGCGATCGCCGCCTCGTCTGGGTCAAGGACCGCGAGGCGAACGGCGAGGTGTCCTTCTCGGTCACGTCCAGTCTATGGACCGAGCATTGCGAGACGCCGCTCGCTTTCGCGCGCTGCTTCAAGATGTTCCTCGATTTCAGGCATCCCTAGCAGTGCCTGCAGCAAGCTGCAGGCGCCACCGCCGGCCGCCATGCTAGCGACACCGCGCCCGTCCGCCGGCCTGGCGCTGCTGCTGACGACCCTGGTTGCCCTCGGCCCACTATCGACGGATCTCTACCTGCCGGCGCTGCCGACTCTCGCCAGGGTCTTCGCCAGTGACGCCGCCGCGGTGCAACTGACGCTGTCGGTCTTTCTCGCCGGCTTCGCCTGTGGTCAGATCTTCTACGGCCCGCTGTCCGACCGCTTCGGACGCCGCCCGGCGCTGCTCGGCGGTCTGGCGCTCTACTGTCTCGGCTCGCTCGGCTGCGTCTTCGCCCCCGACATCGCGACGCTGATCGGCGCCCGCTTCGTGCAGGCGCTCGGTGCCTGCGCCGGCCCGGTGATCGGGCGCGCGATCGTGCGCGACATCTGGGGAGCCAGCGAGTCGGCACGCATCATCGCCTACATGGGCAGCGCCATGGCCCTCGCGCCCCTCGTCGGACCGACGCTTGGCGGCTTCCTCACCATCCTCTTCGGCTGGCAGTCGAATTTCGTGCTCCTGCTGCTAATCGCCGCGATGCAGCTTCTGGCCGTCGCGCGCGCCCTCGGCGAGAGCAACCTGCGGCGTGACCCGGACGCCACCAGGCCGCGCCGGATGCTCGCCAACTTCGCCCAACTGCTGGCCAACCGGGCCTACCTCGGCTACCTGCTCACCTTTTCCTTCTCCTACAGCGCACTCTTCGCCTTCATCTCGGGATCGTCCTTCGTCCTCGCCGAGCGGCACGGGCTGACGCCGCAGGTCTACGGCATCTGCTTCGGCAGCGTCGTCGCCGGCTACCTGCTCGGCTCGCTGATCTCCGGGCGACTGGTACGGCGGCTCGGCAGCGACCGGCTGCTCCTGATCGGCGCCGGCATCGGTGCCATCGCCGGCCTCGCCATGGCGCTGCTCGAGTACGCCGGCGTCCGCACGCTCGCCGCCATCCTCGTGCCGATGTTCTTCTGCACCATGGCAACCGGCCTCGTCATGCCGAACGCGATCGCGCGCGCACTCGCCCCCTATCCGGCGATGGCGGGCGCGGCGTCGGCGCTGATGGGCTTCGTCCAGATGAGCGTGGCGGCACTGGTCGGCATCGCCGTCGGCCACGGGCTGTCGGGCGGCGGCGCGGCACTGGCGACAGCGGTCGCCATCTGCACCCTGCTCGCGCCCGTTTCATGGTTCCTGCTGCTGCGCCGTGGCCGCTGACCGCGCGGCCGACACACGCGGGGAGCCGGGCGGCGCGACCGCAGTGGCGGCAGCGCGGGGCGCATCGGGTTGGGAGCCAGAGCCAAGAATGCGGCCTGAATGGCGATCGATCTGGCGGCGAAGCTTGACTTGCCCGTGATCCGTTCAGCCATTGGCCGGCAACAGGAGCGTTGCGCGCAATCCACCGAGCGGCGATCTGGTCAGCGACAGGCGACCGCCATAGAGGTGGGCCAGTTCGTCCACGATCGCCAGACCGAGACCGGATCCCGGCACTCCCTGATCGGCACGTACGCCGCGCCGCAAGACATCCTCACATTGCTCTGCCGCAATACCGTCGCCGTCGTCATCGATGTCGATGCGAATGCCGTCGTCGGACCTGGACACGCCCATCACAACCTGCTGCCGGGCCCACTTGCAGGCGTTGTCCAGCAGGTTGCCGAGCATCTCCTGCAAGTCGTGCAGTTCTACGCGAACGCCCACGGCCACGTTCGGCGGATCCATGTGGAGTTTCAGTTCGCATCCGGCATGAAGCTGGCGCAGCGTTCGCATCAAGCCGTCGAGTGCTGCCGGCAATGAGGTGTTGAGCCCCGGTTGGCTGACCGCGGCTGCCGCCTGTGCTCGCGCGAGGTGGTAGTCGACCTGGCGACGCGCGACCCCGACCTGCTCTGCGACCAGCCGTGCAAAGTCATCCTGCCGCGCATTCGCGGCATTGGCGAGGACACTCAGCGGGGTCTTCACGGCATGTGCCAGGTTGCCGGCCTGCGTTCTCGCCCGTTCGACGATGCCGGTGTTCTGGGCCAGCACGCTGTTGAATTCCTCGACCAGGGGAGCGATCTCGACAGGATGGTCGTCCGGCAGACGCTGCGCCTCGCCCTTGCGGATCCGTTCCAGGCCTTGCCGGAGGCGGCGCAGCGGCGACAGGCCGACACCGACCTGGACCAGAACGGCGAATGCCAGGCCGAGCGCCAGCACGCCGAGCGACAGCCACAGCGCGCCCTGGAAGCGGGCGACCGGCTCGTCCATCTGCGCCTCGTCGGCGGCAGCGATCAGACGGAAGCGATGCGGCGTCCCGTCGGCGCCGTCCTCGATGGCGATCGTCCGTTCGACCATGCCGAGCATGCGCCCCTGCGGCCCCGCAATGCGGTGTTGGTGCAGCTCGCCGTCGGCCGGCTTGTCCTGCGGCACGGCCAGCACGTGATCCCACAGCGAACGCGAACGCAGCACGCCGGCGCCACCCCCGACGCCATCGACACCATCGACCTGCCAGTAGGAGCCGGAATAGGGGCGGCTCAGGCGCGGGTCGCTGAGCGGCAGGGCGAGGATGGCGCGACCTTCGGTATCAAGGGCGAGATGCGCCGTCAGCTGGTCGAGGTGGGTGCGCAGTTCGGCGTGGAACTGCCCTGCGACGTGGTCGCGGAACAGGTTGCCGAGCGCCCAGCCGGCGACGACGATGGTCGCCGCGATCCACACCAGCGTGCCGGCGACCAGGCGAATGCGCAGCGAGCCGCTCCGGCGCATCATGTCGGCCCGCCAGGCGCCGCCAAGCGGTAGCCGAGTCCACGCACGGTCTCGATCATGCCGGCCGGCAGCTTCTTGCGCAGACGTGCGATGAAGACCTCGACGGTGTTCGAGTCGCGGTCGAAATCCTGCGCGTAGATGTGCTGGACCAGATCGCTGCGCGAGATCACTTCGCCCTGGTGGTGCATCAGGTAGGCGAGCACCCGGAATTCGTGGCTGGTCAGCGCCAGCGTCTGGCCGTCCGCCCGCACGCGGCCGTTGCGCGTGTCGAGCACGAGCGAGCCGCAGGCGATCTCGGCGCTGGCGTGGCCGCCAGCGCGGCGGATCAACGCCCGCAATCGCGCCAGCAGCTCTTCCATGTGGAAGGGCTTGCTCAGGTAGTCGTCGGCGCCGGCATCGATGCCGGCCACCTTCTCGTGCCAGCTGTCGCGCGCGGTGAGGATCAGCACCGGCATCGTACATCCGGCGGCGCGCCACTTCCTCAGGACGGTGATGCCGTCCATGCGTGGCAGCCCGAGGTCGAGAACGACCGCATCGTAGGGTTCGCCGTCGCCGAGGAAGTGGGCGTCGATGCCGTTGTCGGCGCGATCCGCGACGTAGCCTGCCGCCGCCAGCGCCTCGACCACTTGCGCCTGCAGCGTCGGCTCGTCCTCCACCACCAGAATGCGCATCAATGCCTCTCCTTGTCCTTTTCGCGCGTGCGGCTGCCAAGCACCGTGCCGTCGCGCGCGTCGACCTTGAGCCGGATCAGCGCACCGCCACGCTGCAGGACCTTCAACTTGTAGATCCAGCGCGCATCGTGCTCACGTTCCAGCTCGACGTCGATCACCTGTCCCGGATGCAGCTGCTCGACGCGCTCGAGCACGCGCGCCAGCGGCAGGATCTCGCCCGCCTCCACTGCCTGCCGGGCGCGGTCGTGGTCGTGGTCGTCGCTGGCGTGGGCGATGGCGGGAGAAGCCAGCAACCAGGCGGCGCAGGCAAGTGCCTGCCAGAGGGAAGGAGGTGCTCGGGTCATGCGCGTGGCCGCAGTCGTGGTCGAGGTCTCATTTCTATTCTCGTCGAGCTTAACCGAAGATGAACGGACGGTTCAGCTTTCGTTCAGCCGTTGGCTGTCATCGTGGCGCCAACATCCCACCGAACAGGAGTCCGCCATGAAGCCGATCACCGCCCTGCCCGTACTCACCCTCGCGCTGGCCATGGCCTTGCCCGTGGCCGCCGCCGGCCCGCGCGACGACCAGCTGGCGGCCTACGCGGCGGCTGCCCGTGCCGCCAATCCGGCCTTCGCCGGCTTTTCCGCAGCGCGCGGCAAGACCCTGCACACGCAGAACTTCGCCGGCGGCAAGCCGGAGTCGCCGGCCTGCACCTCGTGCCACGGCAACGACCCGCGCGGCGCCGGCCGCACGCCGGCCGGCAAGGTCGTCGAGGCGATGGCGCTGTCCACTTCCCCGGCACGTTACACCGACCCGGCCAAGGTCGAAAAGTGGTTCAAGCGCAACTGCAACGAAGTGCTCGGTCGCGAATGCACGCCGCTCGAAAAGGGCGACTGGCTGAGCTTCATGCTCGGCCAGTAGGTCGCGGTGCCGCTGCTCTCCATGGACAGAAAGGAATCCGCCATGAGCCCGAAACCCCTGAACACGGACCGTCCGTTGCCGCTGCGTCCGCTCGTCCTTGGCGCCGTCGCGCTGGCCTTCTCGGCCATCGTGCTCGGCCGCGCGCAGGCCGGCGGCAGCCACTGGTTCCCGCCGGTCGCCGACCCACTGGTCAAGGAAGAATGCGGCAGCTGCCATCTCGCCTTCGCACCGTCGATGCTGCCGGCCGCTTCGTGGCAACGGATGATGTCCAACCTGAAGAACCACTTCGGCGACGATGCATCGCTCGATCCGGCCGTCACCGCGAAGATCAGCGAGTATCTGGTGGCCAACGCCGGCGACCGCGGCGGTCAGCGCTACGGCGACAAGCTGCTGCGCGGTGTGACGGGAACGACGTCGCTGGCCAGTGCGCCGCTGCGCATCACCGAGTTGCCGAAATGGGTGCGCGAGCACCGCAAGGTTCCGAACTGGGAGTGGAAGCACCAGGAGGTGCGCACGCGCGCCAACTGCACCGCCTGCCATGCCGATGCGGCCAGGGGCTACTACGACGACTGATCGCCAACCGGCGCCCGATCAATATCGATTCCTGGCCGGCACGCCGGCCGCTACGAATGGAGGATCCCATCATGCGCAAACCGAAGCTGCTTTCTTCCCTGGTTCTCGCCGCAACCCTGGCTTCGGGTGCCTTCGTGCGGCCCGCGATCGCCGGCGATGCGCGCAGTGCATCCGCAACGGCCGGCGCCCAGTGGCTGCCGCTCGGCGAAATCGTCCGCCGGCTGGAGGCCGCAGGCTATCGCGACATCGAGAAGATCGAACGCGAGCACGGTGCCTATGAGGCCCGCGCCACCGATCGCGATGGCGCGCGGGTGAAGCTAGACATTCAGCCGATGACCGGCCATATCACCCCCCGTGCGTCGCGCAGCGATCGGCGCGAGGGCGCGCGCTCGCAGGAGCGCGCTGTCGACGGTGCCCGGGCGCAGGAATGCACCAAACGCCGCTGCCGCGACGATCTGCCGACCCCGCCGGTCGCACCGGCGCCGGCGCCAGCCCGCTGAGGAGTTCGCCATGAAGACCCTGCTTGCCGGACTCTGTGCGCTGGTCCTTGCCGTCTGGGGCTGGGATGTCGCGCAGGCGACCTGGCCCGCGACGGCCCATCCGTGGTGGATCGCCCGCCAGGAACTGCTCCATCTGAGCGGCCTGCTGTCGATCGCGCTGATGTCGCTGGCGATGCTGCTGGCGACGCGGCCGGGCTGGCTGGAGGCGCCGCTGGGGGGCCTGGACCGCATCTACCGGACGCACAAGTGGGCCGGCATTCTCGGCATCGGCCTGGCAGCGGCGCACTGGCTGGTCGAGATGGGCGACGACGTCCTCAAGGCCACGATCGGGCGCGAGGGGCGTCTGCCAAAGGAAAAGTACGCCGGCTTCCTTGAGGTCCTGCGCGACCTCGCCAAGGACATGGGCGAGTGGGCGATCTACGCCGTGTTGCTGATGCTGGTCATCACGCTGTGGCGCCGCTTCCCCTATCGCGCCTGGCGCTTCCTGCATCGAGCCATGCCGGTGCTCTACCTCGTGCTCGCCTTCCATGCCCTACTGCTGGCGCCGCGCGATTACTGGCAGCAGCCGCTTGGTGCACTGGTCGCCGTACTCGTCGTCGCCGGCAGCTACGGCGCCTTCCGCGCGCTGGCCGGCAGCATCGGCCGTACGCGCCGTCATGCCGGCAGCTTGGTCGCCATCGAACATCCGGCGCCGGACGTGACTGGCGTGCGCTGCAGGATGGGCGACGACTGGCCCGGCCATCGTCCCGGCCAGTTCGCCTTCGTCACCTTCGATGCGCGCGAGGGCGGCCATCCCTTCACAATCGCCAGCGCCGACCAGGGCGACGGCACGATCGCCTTCCAGATCAAGGCACTCGGGGATTACACCGGCACTCTGGCAGGGCGACTGGCCGTCGGCCAGCCGGTCAGCATCGAAGGCCCCTACGGCTGCTTCGACCTCGACCGCTGCGACGCGCGGGCGCGGCAGATCTGGATCGCCGGCGGCATCGGCGTCACGCCCTTTCTCGCCTGGCTGGAAGCCCTGTCGCACGAGCGCGCCAATGCACCCGTCGCCGAACTGCACTACTGTACCCGTGACAGCGCCGCCGATCCCTTCGTCGGCCGGCTGCAGGCGCTGTGTGCGCACCTGCCGTCGGTCCGCCTGACGGTGCACGACGCGCGCGCCGGCGACCGGTTGCAGGCCGCGGCACTGCGCGATGCGGCGAGCGCTGAAGTCTGGTTCTGCGGCCCGCGCGGGCTCGCCGACACCCTGCGTGCAGAACTGGCGCGCCTCGGCCGGCGGCCGCGCTTCCATCAGGAAGCCTTCGCGATGCGTTGACCCCGGTGCATGCGATTTCCCGCCGGTACGGACGAATGCCCGGCCGGCCGTTGCACGCTGAAGATCTGGTTGCCCGCTGCCGATGCCCGCCCACAGCCATTTCACCGTAAGATAGCCCCGGTATGGCGATTCGTGACCCTGCGGCACCGCCCGCCGGCCGCGCATCGCCGAACGACCATCTTTTGGATGTGGGGTAGGACAGCTTGCTCGCCAGAGAAACGACGCCCAGTACCATCGTCAGGTACCTCGATGAGTACGTCATCGGCCAGGATGAGGCCAAGAAGGTGCTCGCCGTCGCGGTTTATTCGCACTACCGCAAGATCGCCACCCTGCGCAATGACCAGGGGGCGATCGCCAAGAGCAACGTGCTGCTCGTCGGCCCCTCGGGAACCGGCAAGACGCTGCTCTGCGACACGCTGTCGCGCCTGCTGAAGGTGCCCTTCGTCACCGCCGACGCGACCTCGCTGGCGCAGACCAAGTACGCCAACGAGGAAATCGAGGCGGCACTGCAGCGGCTGCTCGACAAGGCCGACGGCCGCATCGAGGACGCGCAGCGCGGCATCGTCTTCATCGACGAGATCGACAAGCTGCGCTCGCCGAACGCGGCAGCGGGAAGCAGTTCGGGCGAGAGCGTGCAGCACGCGCTGCTCAAGATCATGGAGGGCTCGCCGGTCAAGCTGAAGGACAACCGCTACATCGACACGGCGAACATCCTGTTCATCTGCGGCGGCGCCTTCGTCGGGCTCGAGAACATCATGGCGCGGACGCACGGCTTCGGCTTCATCGCCACCTCGGCCGACGACAACCAGAACATCCTCGACCGGCTCAACAAGCGCGTCAAGCCGACCGACCTGTTCGAGTTCGGGCTGATCCCCGAGTTCACCGGTCGCCTGCCGGTGATCGCCCGGCTGCACGAGCTGAGCAAGCCGATGCTGGTGCGCATCATGAGCACGGCCCGGAATTCGATCTATCGCCAGTACATCGAGATCTTCCGCGACGAAGGCGTCGAACTGAGCATCGGCGCGCGCGTGTTCGAGCAGATCGCCGAACTCGCCATGGAGTACAAGACCGGCGCGCGCAGCCTGCGCGGCATCTTCGAGGAACTGATCACGCCGATCCTCTACCTGATACCGGACAACCCGGAGATCTGCAAGGTTGAAATCTCCTCATTGTTTGAAGACGCCCGCTATTTCCGGCGCAAGTGACGACCGCCCGGCCGCTGCCGGCGCCCGGCGCTGGCCGGGCCGCCGCGCCGTCGCCTCGGCGCTGCGCGTCACGGCCCTCTGCATCCTGTCCTATCTGCTCGCCTGCACGGGAATCGCCATGTTCCAGAACCACCTGCTCTACTTCCCGCAGCGCGCCGGGGTTGGCGAAATGACCGCCGACGGCCTCGCTCCCTGGCCGGGCGCCGGGGACTTCCGCGGACTGCTGGCCGAACCGGCCGGCCCGGCACGCGCGACGGCGATCGTCTTCCATGGCAATGCCGGGCACGCCGGCCACCGCCAGTTCTACAGCGACGCACTGGTGCCGCTCGGCCTGCGCGTGATCCTCGCCGAGTATCCGGCCTATGGACCGCGCGCCGGCGAGCTTGGCGAGACCAGCCTGGTGGCCGACGCCGAACGGACGATCGCGCTCGCGCATGAACGTTACGGCGGCCCGCTCCTGATCATCGGCGAATCGCTCGGCGCCGGCGTCGCCGCGGCAGCCAGTGCGCGCCAGCGCGCAGCGATCGGCGGCCTGCTGCTGATCACGCCGTGGGACAGGTTGGAGAACGTCGCCAGCCACCACTACCCGCTGCTGCCGGTGAAGCTGCTGCTGCGCGACCGCTACGACAGCAGCAGCCATCTCGCCGACCTGCAGCGGCCGGTACTGGTCGCCGTCGCCGCCGACGACCGCATCGTCCCCGCCCGCTTCGGGCACGCGCTGTACGATTCGCTGCCGCAACCCAAGCGGCTGGCGCTGATCGAGGGCGCCGATCACAACGACTGGTTCTATCGGCTCGACGAGAATTGGTGGCGGCAGGCGATCGACTTCCTGCTCCCCGTGCGTGGCTGATCGCCGGCGAGGATCAAGGCCGGGGCATCGTCAGCCGGCGCCGCGGGCGC
>ERZ761592.45-NODE-45-length-71776-cov-7.593048_pt1 | contig 71776 bp, 59 predicted proteins | sample MGYA00433095_ERZ761592 | MGnify/ENA primary metagenome ERZ761592 (study PRJEB28899, sample SAMN03785554) | bioreactor sludge metagenome | biome: EBPR Sludge; feature: EBPR Bioreactor; material: 0.22µm filtered reactor supernatant | place: Saint Lucia: Queensland... | reverse complement strand
ACGAGATAGGAGTCCGTCTCGTGGGCTCGGAGATGTGTATAAGAGACAGGGCTGAGGGGAGACCGGCGGCGGCGCAGCCGCAGCATGCGTCGAGTGGCGGCAAGCCGTCGTCGCCGGCGTCAGGCCCCTTGATCAGTGGCTGCCATCGCTTCTCCCGCCGGCGGGGAATACGCAGCGGCTTCCTGGAAGAGCCAGTCGCGAAAGGAGACGACCGCCGGCTGCTCCTCGTCGGCGGGACGCGAGAGGAAGTAATAGGCCAGCGGTGACTCGATGATCGTCGTGAACAGCCGCAACAGGCGGCCATTCGCGAGATCGTCGACGGCCAGCGTGTGTCGGGCGAGCGCGACACCCTGGCCGGAGGCAGCGGCCATCAGCATCAGGCTGGAATCGTCGAAGGTGGCGCCACGTTGCGGCTCGTCGATGACCAGCCCGGCTGCTCTGAACCAGGGCTGCCAGTGCTCGTCCGGAGAGCGCAGGAGGGGCAGCGTGATCAGTTGCGCCGGGCTTTCCAACTCGTGGCGACGGTGGAAATCCGGTGAGCACACCGGATAGTACCAATCCTTCATCAGCAGCCGGCAGTTCAACCCGGGGTAGCGTCCGTGACCGAAGCGCAGCGCGACGTCCGCTTCGCCACCCTTGATGTCCGCCAGGCGCGCGCTCGACTGTACCTCCACGTCACATTCGGGGTGAAGGGCGATGAAGTTGCCCAGGCGTGGCAACAGCCAGCGCGCGGCGAAGGAGGGCATGCAACTGACCCGCAGACGGCGATAGACGCGGCTCGCAAGCAGCCGTTCCGTTGCCTGGTCGATGTCGGCGAAAGCGCGTGCCAGTTCCTCGGCATAGGCGGCACCGTGCGTCGTCAGCCGCAAGCCGCGGCCATGACGCTCGAAGAGGGCGATGCCGAGGTGCTCCTGCAACTGCCGCAACTGATGGCTGACGGCACCGTGCGTCAGATGGAGCGCTGCCGCGGCTCCGGTGACGCTCTGGCTGCGCGCCGCGGCGACGAAGACGCGCAGGCTGCCGAGTGCTGGCGTACGTCTGTGATCCGACAAATCTTCTCACATGTCAGGTGAAAACATTTCCATTGTAGCGGCGCCACCGACGGCTGAGAATGACGTTGCCGGTATCACTTGGGCCGGTGTCGGGAAAGGGAAAGGAGAAGTTCATGGCAGTCCGCACACCATCAGTCGAGTTCGCATTGGGTGCCAGCGAGGCAATGTCGCTCGCGGGCATCGCCGGCTGGACCCTGACCGCGGTCAGCGATCGCATCTGGCTCACCGAGGAGAACGGGGGTCGCGACGTCTGGTTGCTGCCCGGCCAGCGTCACCTCATAGCCAGTAACGGCCGCGTGGTGGTCGAGCCCTGGCACGGCAAGGGCGGCGGCGCGTGCGCAGCGACCTTCCGGCTGCTGCCGCCGGTGGCATCCTGCCGGCGCGGATGGCGCCTGCCCGGGTTGCGGCCGAGCAGCGCAGCTGTTGCCTGCGCCTGAGAGATCCTGCAGACTGCCTCAGCCGCCGCGCAGCGCCGCGAACTCATGGCCATCACTGGCTGCTGTCGCAGCCGGCGGGCAGCAGAGCCACTTCGATTGGAGACTGAAGATGACGCAAACGACGAACAGAGGGCAGCATCAGTTGCTCGGCCTCTACGACTCGCCTTTCGTGCGCCGGGTGGCGGTGAGCATGAAACACTACGGGATCCCGTTCGAGCATGTCTCGCTCTCGGTCTTTCGTCACATGGACGCGATGCGTCCGCTCAATCCGCTGTTCAAGGTGCCGATGCTGACGCTGCCCAACGGCGAGAGACTGTACGAGAGCGCCTATATGCTCGATTACCTCGACGAACTCGCCGTCGAACGCCACATCACCCCGCTGACACCGCGCAGCGGCGCCGACCGCCGCCAGATCCAGCAGTTGATGGCGCTGGCGATGCTCGGTACGGAAAAGGCGGTGGCCATCGAGTACGAACGCAAGCGCCCGGCCGAGCAGCAGTGGGCCGAGTGGACGAGTCGCCTGCGCGAGCAGATGCGGCAGGCCTTGACGATGCTCGAGGAGCGCCTCGACGGCGACTTCCTGTTGGCCGGTCGCCTGACGCAAGCCGACATCTCGACGGTCGCCGGAATCGGCTTCATCCGCTACGTGCTGCCACACGAATGGCCGGCCGCGACCTATCCCGCGCTCGAAGGACTCGTCGCGCGACTCGAGGCAAGCGAGGCCTTCAAGGCGGTGCCGATCGACGAGTAGTGCGCGCGGCACGCCGCCGCTTGCCGGCCCGCCGGCCCGCCGGCCCGCCAGCGCGCCCGCCGCGTCACGCAACACCGTCGCATCTCCTCGCACGACGCGATCGGGCGACCGCTACGGCACGAAGGCTCAGCGTCGAACTCCCGCTTCGCCCGGATGCCGTGCAGCTCGCGGCGTTGCGCGGCATGCTGCGCGCAGCCCGCATGTGCGCTCGCGCGTTCGCCAGAAAGGCCCCGTCATTCGCGCGTAGACGCCTTGTTCCGTGGCTTGGGCGTGACGACCGTCTGCACGACGTTCCTGGCATGGGCAGCGGCCCGCTCCGCCTCCTCCAGAGCAGCAACCCATTCTCCGATCTGGCGATAGACGCGAGCATCGGTCAGCAGGGCCATGTGGCCAAGCCTGCCCAGCGTTGCCGTCTGCACGTCGCTTGCAGCCGCCGGGGCGGTAGCGCTGCCGAGCGACACGAGTCCGTCGCCGAGCAAGCGGCCAAAACGCTGTTCGACGTCCTCGGCCAGGCTAGCGCCGAGAAAACGGTAGGCGATGTGAGCGGCTGCCGGATGCACCCGCGCAGCACCTGGGCCGTGTCTCAGATCCTGGATGCCCTGACTGCGCGCGGTTGCGATGCGGGCGATCGGTTGCGTGACCGTCGATACCTGCAGGGCCGAGGTGACCAGATGACCCAGGCGCTCGAGCGCCGAGCCGAGCTGTGGCGCGCCGAGGCAGATCAGCATGCGGGTGGCCAGCGGCCACCGCATGCCAGCGGCGGCGGCCTGCTCACAGGCTGCCATCGCCACCAGGCCGCCCATGCTGTGGCCGATGATGACCAGCTCGCTGTCCGCTGGCGCCGACGTGGTGATGAGTTGCTCGAGCAGGGCAGCCAGTTCGCCGCCGTTGCGGCTGATCGGCAAGCCGCTGTTGTAGCGCAGGTAGAGCGGCGTGTAGCCCAGGTCGGCCTGCAGTTGCTGCCCGAAGTCGACGGTCGTCGTAGCTTCCGCGTGTCCCGGGCGTGGTTGCCAGGACGATTCGTCGCAGGCAAGGCCGTGTACGAAGACGCACAGGCGCCGTCCGACAGCCGGAAACGGATGGCCGCCCAGCGCGAGGGTGGCACCCTCGTGGTACAGCGTCATGACGATGGCCAGGCGGTTCTCGGTGGCGGCGAGATGATCGCCGAAGACCCCGTTCAGGGCGGCATCCATGCGCGTGGCGAGTCGACGCGGCGCTTCGCCGACGGGCTGCTGCTGCACGCGCCGTTCCTCAAGGATGGCAGCCGCGTCAAACAGGGCGCCGCTGCCGTGGTGGATCGCCTGGTACACGCCGGCGACGATTCTGTCGTGCGCGATCTGTACGAGTCTCGTCGGACCAGCAAGGAAGGGAACACGCCGCAGGACAGAGAACGGCTTGCTGGCGATTGCCTGATGCATCTCGCGTACGCGCGCCGTGGTCTGCTGCACCGCGATCTTGGCCGCCTGGCTGCGGCCCGCGCCCGGCTGGTGGCTGACGGCCCTGGTCTTTAGCGGTGGCATGGTGCGGTGTCCTTGACCTCGAGTTGCAAAGCCGTCGCAGTATAGGACAGAGTCGCGCCTCGTGGCGACGGCCGCCGGCCGACGTTGGGCAGACCGGACGGGCAGACACCAGCGCTTCCTCAGCGGCCCTCGGCACGGCAGGCGCTCGCCTTCCGCCGCCAGCATGCCGGCTTCTGCAAGGCGGCGACATCGAGCCCGCGCGCACCATAGACCTGCTGCGCCAGCGCCCAGCGGGCACGCTCGTCACGGGTCACGCCAGCAACCTGTTCGAACCACTTCTGGATGGTATTCATGCTTTCTTCCTCCTTCGTCCGGATGAATGGATCACAACCAGCGACAGCGGAACGAAGAGTAGCGCACGACTGTATGTTTGTCCAGTTGTTTTTCGACTAGCTCCGCAGGCGATATCCGGTCCTGAAGATCCAGGCAACGATGGCGATGAAGATCGCCAGGAAGGCGAGCGTCATCGCCAGGCTGACCGCGACACTGACGTCGGCGACGCCATGGAAACTCCAGCGAAAGCCGCTGACGAGGTAGACGACCGGGTTGAACAGGCTGATCGTCTGCCACATGGGCGGCAGCATGCTGATCGAGTAGAAACTGCCGCCGAGGAAGGTCAGTGGCGTGATGACCAGCATCGGCACGAGCTGCAGCTTCTCGAAGTTGTCGGCCCAGATGCCGATGATGAAACCCAGCAGGCTGAAGCTCAAGGCCGTCAGCAGCAGGAAGAGCAGCATCCAGAATGGATGCTCGATGCGCAGCGGCACGAACAGCGCGGCCGTGGCGAGGATGATCAGGCCGAGGATGATCGACTTCGTTGCCGCCGCGCCGACGTAGCTGGCGGCGATCTCGAGATAGGAGAGTGGTGCCGAGAGCAGCTCATAGATCGTCCCCGTGAAGCGCGGGAAGAAGATGCCGAAGGAGGCGTTGGCAACGCTCTGCGTCAGGACCGAGAGCATGATCAATCCGGGGACGATGAAGGCGCCGTAGCTGACGCCGTCGATCTCGTCGATGCGCGAGCCGATGGCGGCGCCGAAGACGACGAAGTAGAGCGAGGTCGAGATCACCGGCGAAACGATGCTCTGCAGCAGCGTGCGGCGGGTCCGCGCCATCTCGAAGAGGTAGATCGCCCGCATCGCCGGCAGGTTCATCGTTCATCCTTCACCAGATCGACGAAGATCTCCTCGAGCGAACTCTGCGTCGTCTGCAGGTCGCGGAAGGCGATGCCGGCCGCACTCAGATCCTCGAGCAGCGCGAGGATGCCGCCGCCCTCCCCCTGCGTATCGTAGGTGTACGTGAGCTCGCTGCCATCGTGCGACCGCTCGAGCCGATGTGCGGCCAGCGCTGATGGAATCGCCGGCAGCGGCTGCTGCAGTTGCAGCGTCAGCCGCTTCCTGCCGAGCTGGCGCATCAGTTCGGCCTTCTCCTCGACGAGGATGAGTTCGCCCTTGCTGATGACGCCGATGCGGTCTGCCATCTCCTCGGCCTCGTCGATGTAATGCGTGGTGAGGATGATGGTGACGCCGGTGGCCTGCAGCGTGCGCACCAGTTGCCACATGTCGCGCCGCAGGCTGACATCGACGCCGGCGGTCGGTTCGTCGAGGAAGAGGACCTGCGGTTCGTGCGACAGCGCCTTGGCGATCAGCAGGCGGCGCTTCATGCCACCGGAGAGGGTGCGGATGCGGCTTTCCCTGCGCTCCCACAACGAGAGGTCGCGCAGCAGCTTCTCGAGGTACTGCGGGTTCTCGCGCCTGCCGAACAACCCGCGGCTGAACGATACCGTCGCCCAGACCGATTCGAAGGCATCGGTGGTGAGTTCCTGCGGCACCAGCCCGATCAGCGAGCGGGCCGCACGGTAGCCGGCGACGATGTCGTGACCGCCGACCCGCACGCTCCCCGAGCTCGCCTGGACGATGCCGCAGATGATGCTGATCAGGGTCGTCTTGCCGGCGCCGTTGGGACCGAGCAAGGCGAAAATCTCTCCTTGGCGGATGTCCAGACTGACGCTCTTCAGCGCCTGGAAGCCCGAGGCGTAGGTCTTGCAAAGTTGCGCTACGGCGATGATGGTCTGCAGCGGTGCGGCGATGGCAGAACCGGGCTGCCGCGGAGTCCCTTGCCGGTCATTGCGGGTCATTTTGCCGCCTCACGCCAGCGTGCCCAGCAACCAGCCGGCAGCACCGCCGCCGAGCACGACCAGCCACGGCGGCAGCTTCCAGAACATCAGCGCAACCAGCGCCACGAGCGCCAGGCCGAAATGCTGCGGTGCGTGGATCGCGCTCGTCCACACCGGCTGGTAGAGCGCTGCCAGCAGCAGCCCAACCACCGCCGCATTGACGCCCGACAGCGCCGCCTGCGTGCGGCTGTTGCGACGCAGACGCTCCCAGAACGGCAGCGCTCCAACGACCAGCAGAAACGACGGCGCGAAGATCGCCAGCAGGCAGATGAAGCCGCCCAGCCAGCCGGAAGGCGCCTGGTTCATCGCCGCGCCGAGGAAGGCCGAAAAAGTGAACAGCGGCCCCGGAACGGCCTGCGCGGCCCCGTATCCGGCGAGAAACGCGTCATTGCTCACCCAGCCGGAAGGCACGACCTCGGCCTGCAGCAGCGGCAGGACGACATGCCCACCACCAAAGACCAGCGACCCGGAGCGGTAGAACGCATTCACCATCGCCAGTGCCTGGTTCGGGAACAGGGTGCTCAACAACGGCAGGCCGAGCAACAGGACGAGGAACAGCGTCAGACAGAGCAAGGCCCCGCGATGCCCGACGGCGATCGGCAGCGGCTCGTGCACAGCCCCCGGCTCGGGCTTGAAGAGCAGCAGACCAGCGACCGCTGCCATGCCGATCACCCCCACCTGCCCCCAGGCGGACGGCACCAGCAGCACCAGGCAGGTCGCCACCGCCATGATGCTGACGCGCGGCACGTCCGGACAGAGCGTGCGGGCCATCCCCCAGACGGCCTGCGCAACGACCGCCACCGCAACCACCTTGAGACCGTGCAGCGCCCCGGACGGCAGCGCATCGCGGTAGCTGGTGATGCCCAGTGCAAACAGGATCAAGACGATCGCCGACGGCAGCGTGAAACCCATCCAGGCGGCCACGGCACCGGCATGGCCGGCGCGCGAGAGACCGAGCGCGATCCCGACCTGACTGCTCGCCGGCCCCGGCAGAAACTGGCAGAGCGCGACCAGATCCGCATAGCTGCGCTCGCTCAGCCACTGCCGCCGCTTGACGAACTCGTCGTGGAAGTAGCCCAGATGGGCAATCGGACCGCCGAAGGAGGTCAGTCCCAGTCGGAGAAAGATCAGGAAGACTGTCCACGGGCTGCGGTCCGTCGTGGTGACATCGGTCATGGTGGCGTCCTGGTCGGCAACGGTGTCCGACGATCATATTCGAATTTCGCTCGCGCAACGCGACGACACGGCATGCGGATCATGGAACGGCCGCAGAACTGCCGCGCACCGCCCGTCAGTCGACGAGTGTGATCTCGACGCGGCGGTTGCGCCGGCCTTCGTTGCGGATCCTGAGCACGCGGATGCCGCCGATCTCGGCGATGTTCCTGACGTGCGTGCCGCCACAGGGCTGCAGGTCGATGCCGGCAATGCGCAGCAGCCGCACGCGCCCGCTGCCCCGCGGCGGCTGGACGCTCATCGTCTTGACGAGATCGGGACGGGCTTCGAGCTCGTCGTCGCTGATCCAGACGGTCTCGGTATCGATGCCACGGCCGATCAGTGCGTTCATTTCGCTCTCGATCCGCTGTGCATCGAGCAGGCTCATGTCGATGTCGAAGTCGAGACGAGCGCGATCGGGAGCGATGTTGCCGCCAGTGACCGGTGCAACGACGACGCAGGACATCAGATGCAGCGCGCTGTGCAGACGCATCAGGCGATGGCGGCGCGGCCAGTCGATCGCCAGGCTCAGCAGCTCGCCGACCTGTGGCGAAGGCGACCCCGGCGCCGGCACGTGAACGACGGTATCGAGCGCGGCATCGCGGCGCGTGTCGACGATCGCGATGCGTTCGCCACCGCGGCGCGCCAGGAAACCGGTGTCCCCCATTTGGCCACCACCGAGCGGGTAGAAGATCGTCCGCTCGAGTTCGATCCCCTGCGGGTGCAGCGCCGTGACGCGCGCGCTCGCTGTATGCAGGTAGGCGTCGTCACGAAAAAGCAACTCTGTCGCCATCAGGCCGTCTCCGTGGCAAGGCGGCAGCGGCGACTGCCGGTCGTGCGGCACCGGGCGTCGATGACGCCGCACAACCAGGCAACAGTCGCTGCCTGAATTTCCAGCACTCCAGCTCAGATCCGCGGCGCACTGGCATAGCGCGCGTCCCGCGTCTCGATGTGGCGGACAAGAAAGGCCAGCAGCTTGCCGGCGTGTCCCGGCAGCAGCGCCGCACCACCGACCCGGTGGGTGTCGCGCATCGCCACCAGCGCGTCCAGCATCTCGGCATGGTCGGCGACATGGTCGTCGAAGTCCTCATGACTGTCGAGTCGCATCAACAGTTCCTCGGAAAGGAAATGCGCCTTGCTGAAGTCGAGCAGCCGCTCGAGGATGACACCGATCTCCTCGTTGGCGGCACGCGCATCGACCGCGGCACAGAGGGCGGCGATCAGCTCCAGTTGGATGCGGTGCTCGCCATCCATCATGGCGTTGCGTGCTGCTGTGGTCGGCAAGTGATCGGGCACGGGGTTCTCCAGTGAAGGTCCGGGGCATGGCTAGGCTTCGCCAACCACGACCTGATGCTCGCCCTGCAGGCGATGGACCGGAATGACGAGGTTGGCGGGCGCCGGTCCGCCGCGGTAAACGCGACCGGCGAGGTCAAACCTCGAGCTGTGGCACGGGCACAGGAAGTCCGGGCCATCGCCGTCGGGACGGCGCAATTGTGGCGTACACGCCTGGTGCGTGCATTGGCCGATGGCAACCAGGACGTCCGGTCGCAGCGAGCGATGACGGTTGCGACAGTTCTCGGGCTGCAACGAATGCTCCGAGCCGGCATCAAGAAGCAGCGTCTCGTTCTTCGCCAGCGCCGCCACCTCGTCGGGGTTGCGCCGGAGAATCCATAGCGTCCGTCCCTGCCAGTCGAGCACGCGCAACTTGCCCGGCAGCAGGTCGGAGAAGTCGGCAAGGAGCGGCGTGCCCGTCGGTGGCCGCGGTCGTTCGGAAAGGTAGCGGCCAATGCCAAGGCCGGCGCCGAGGACACAGATGCCCGCCACCACCTGCAGGCGACGACGCTGCGGATCGCCCGACGACTCGTGGCTCATGACACCGATGGCCGATCGCCGGGCGCCGGCGCGACGGGCGCCAGCCACGGCAGGAGGGCAGTGGCGGCCTCGTCGGCGCCCGTCGGCCGGGGTGGCCTTGGCTGCGGCTGCTGCCAGAGCGCGGCAAGCGGCGCCTGCAGACGGCCGGCGCGCAGATCTGCCGCAGCGACCTCGGCGCACCTCGCATGCGTGTGCAGCCACTCGATCAGGCAGTCCTGCTCCGGCCATTCCTGCCGCCTTACGTACAGCAGCGGCGTCCCGTTGCACGCCGCTTCGGCAAAGGTACCGTACCCGGGTTTGGCGATCACGGCATCGACCGAGCACAGGAGATCGATCATCGGCAGTTCGAGCGACTCGAAGTCGGTCGTGTTGGCCTGTCGCAGCCGCCAGCCCTGCGGCACCAGCCAGCGGATGCCGCTCGCCCGCGGCCATTGCGCGACCGGCAATTGCGTGTCGATGCCGCCAAAAGCGATCAGTACCAGCCGCTCCTCGGGGTGACTGGCGAGTTGCTGGCGCAGCGCCTGCCGACGGTCGACGCCGAGGGCCGCCACCGGGCCGATGTTTCGTCGTCGCGCAAGATCCGTCATCGGCATGCCGGGAGTCAGACGCAGGAAGAACTCGGCGCTGTCGTAGGCGGCCAGCATCTGTTGGTGAATCGGTGGCGCCCAGTCGGCGGCAGAGAAGAAATGGGCGAACAGTTCGGCCCAGTTGAGTGAGCAGAGTGCCACCGACGGGATGCCGGCACGGGCGGCGCCCGCCAGCGGCAAATAGGCGACGTCGCTGAGCACCAGGGTCGGCTGCAGGCCGGCGAGGAAGCGCGCTTCCTGGGCGACCAGTCGTTCCCATTCGGCGTGCTGCCGACGGTAGGCCTGCGCCGTTGCCGCCAGGTCGACGCGCATGGCGTCGAGCATCACGTAGCCGAAGTCGCTGCGCGCTGCGAGATGGTCGAAGGTGCACCGCAGGCGCTCGCGCAGCTTCGCCTGCGGCAAGCCGCTGCGGACGGTCAGCCGCAGCTTTGGCGCATGCGTGGTCAGAGCGTTGATCACCGGTGCGGCCTGCGCCAGATGACCGAAGCCGTGCGCCGAGATGTCGACGAAGAGATGCGCTTGATTCATGCTCCGCGCCCTGTCACAGAAGACGCGCCAGCAAGGCACCCGGCAGATCGACCGGCCAGGGAATCCAGACGCGATGCCCATTGCCGGGCGCCACGCCGATCTCGAGCCCTGCCAGATCGTGCATGCACTGCAGAGTCAGCCTGCGGTTACCCGAGGGATGAACGACCTCGAGCTGATCCCCCACCGAGAAGCGGTTTCTCACCTCGATCAACGCTCGCTGCGCGACAGGATCCCAGGTCAGCAGGTCGCCGACGTAGAGACTGCGCCCGGATTCCGAATGCCCACGCAGGTAGTTCTGCATGTCGTGCTCATGATGCCGTTGCAGGAAACCGGCTGTATAGCCGCGATTGGCAAGGCCGTCGAGTTCGCCGAGCAGGGTGGGGTCGAACGGCCTGCCGGCGACAGCATCGTCGATGGCGCGACGATAGACCTGCGTGCTGCGCGCGACGTAATAGCGAGACTTGGTGCGCCCCTCGATCTTCAGCGAGTCAACGCCGATCTCGAGCAGCCGCCCGACGTACTCGACAGCCCGCAAGTCCTTCGAATTCATGATGTAGGTGCCGTGTTCGTCCTCGTCGATCGGCATCAACTCGCCGGGACGCTCGCTCTCTTCCAGCAACCAGCCCGCAGCGCGCTGCCGCGCGACCTTGCCGGGCCTTGCCTGCAGATCGCCGGTGGCATCGTGCCCGGCGGCGTGCAGGCGGTACTGCCAGCGGCACGAGTTGGTGCAGGTGCCCTGGTTCGGGTCGCGGTGATTGAAATAGCCGGAGAGCAGACAGCGTCCGGAATAGGCGACACAGAGGGCGCCGTGCACGAAGACCTCGAGTTCGACGTCGGGACATTGCTGCCGGATCTCCTCGATCTCCTGCAGAGAGAGTTCGCGCGACAGGATGATGCGCGCAATGCCCAGTTTCTGCCAGAAACGCACGGCAGCGAAGTTCAGCGTGTTGGCCTGTACCGAGAGGTGTACCGGCATCTCGGGCCAGCTCTCGCGAACCAGGTCGATCAGCCCGGGGTCTGCCATGATCAGCGCGTCCGGCCGCGTGGCGATGACCGGCTCCATGTCCGCCAGATAGGTCCGGAGCTTGGCATTGTGCGGCAGGATGTTGCTGACGACGTAGAGCTTGCGTCGCGCGGCATGCGTCTCGGCCACACCCTGCGCGAGCGCCTGCAGATCGCCGAAGTCGTTGTTGCGCACCCGCAGGCTGTAGCGCGGCTGCCCCGCGTACACGGCATCGGCTCCGTAGGCCAGCGCCGCGCGCAGCATCGCCAGCGAACCGGCCGGAGCAAGCAGTTCGGGCGATCGGGTGGCGTGCAGAAGAGGCATTCGGCGGGGCGATCGGACAGGGTAGAATGCGGCCAGCCGGAATCTTACTCCCGTTACCGCAGTTCCCACTCCCTTTGCGTGGAACGACCGTCATGTCCGAAGAGATCCTGATCAACTTCACGCCACAGGAAACGCGCGTTGCCGTGACGCTCCAGGGTGTGGTCCAGGAACTGCACATCGAGCGGAGCGCCAGTCGTGGCTTCGTCGGCAACGTCTACCTCGGGCGGATCGTCCGCATCCTGCCCGGCATGCAGTCTGCCTTCATCGACGTCGGCCTTGGCCGGACGGCCTTTCTCCATGTTGCGGACATCCGCGAGCCACGAACCGGCGACGAGCCGCTGCGACCGATCGAGCGGCTGCTCAGCGAAGGCCAGAGCATTCTCGTACAGGTCATCAAGGACCCGATGGGCAGCAAGGGAGCGCGCCTGTCGACACAGGTGTCGCTGGCCGGCCGCATGTTGGTCTATCTGCCGCAGGACAGGCACATCGGCATCTCACAGCGGATCGAGCGCGAGGCCGACCGCGAGGCCTTGCGCGAGAAGCTGGGGCGACTGGTGCCCGGTGACGAGCCGGGCGGCTTCATCGTCCGGACGATGGCCGAGAGCGCGAGCGAAGCCGAACTGGCGAAGGACATCGAGTACCTGCGCAAGCTGTGGCGCGACATCCGGGCGCAGTCGACGACGGCGGCGCCACCGGCGTTGCTCTACCAGGAGCTGTCGTTGTCGCAACGCGTGCTGCGCGACTTCGTCAACCCCGAGACGGCGCGCATCGTCATCGATTCGCGCGAGAACTTCCAGCGCCTGACCGCCTTTGCCGCCGAGTACACGCCGACCGTGGCGCCCTTGCTTGAGCACTACGTCGGTGAACGACCACTGTTCGATCTGCACGGGGTCGAGGACGAGATCCAGAGGGCGCTGGCGCGGCGGGTGGACCTGAAGTCCGGCGGCTACCTGATCATCGACCAGACCGAGGCGATGACCACCATCGACGTCAATACCGGCGGCTTCGTCGGTGTCCGCAACTTCGACGACACCATCTTCAAGACCAACCTCGAGGCCGCGCAGACGATCGCCCGCCAGTTGCGCCTGCGCAACCTGGGCGGCATCATCATCATCGACTTCATCGACATGGAGAACGACGAGCACAGGACGGCGGTTCTCAGCGAGTTCAACAAGGCACTGGCGCGCGACCACACGCGCCTGACGGTGAACGGTTTCACCGCCCTGGGGCTGGTCGAAATGACGCGCAAGCGCACCCGCGAGTCGCTGGCGCACGTCCTCTGCGAGGAATGCCCGACCTGCGGCGGGCGCGGTGAGGTCAGGACGGCGCGCACGGTCTGCTACGAGATCCTGCGCGAACTGCTGCGCGAAGCGCGCCAGTTCAATGCCCGCGAGTATCGGGTCCTCGGCAGCCAGGCGGTGATCGACCGTTTCCTCGACGAGGAATCGCAGGGGCTGGCGATGCTCTCCGACTTCATCGGCAAGCCGATTTCGCTGCAGGCCGAACCGAGCTACTCCCAGGAGCAGTACGACATCGTCCTGATGTGAGCCGCGCTCTGCGGTCGGCAGCACCACCCGCTGTGCCGTGGCTGGGCATGGTGGGGCTATCATGACGGCTGACACCACCGACGAGGAGAGGAAAGCCGATGCGTGCGACCCTGAGAAAGCGGATGATGTCGTTGGCAGCGGCCCTGGCCACCCTGACGCTCGTCAGCTGCGCGACGACCCAGATGAAAAGCGAGTGGCGTGACCCGAAGGTTGCCGGTGCGGTACTCAAGGGCCAGCCGGTTCTGGTGGTCTGTCAGAGCCGCGACCCTTCGTTGCGCCGCATCTGCGAGGACCAATGGGCGCTGCGACTGCAGCGGGCAGGGGCGGCCGGCATACAGAGCTACGCCATACCGAACTTCCCGGCCGACGGCATTGCCGGCAGCGAGGAGACCAGGTCCGCCGCCGAACGAGTCGGAGCCCCGATCGTGGCCAGCGTGCAACTGGCGCTGGACGACCTGGCGGTGGTCAATCCGGCGCCACAGGTGGGCATTGGTATTGCTGGCGGCAGCGGCGGCTACCGCAGCGGTGGTTTCAGCGCCGGCGGTCTTGGCCTGTCCTTCCCGCTCGGCTGGCCGACTGCGGCGCAGGGAATGGTCTGCAGCGCGGCGATGGTGGATGCCGCCAGCGGTACCGTCTTCTGGTCGGGCAGTGCCGCGGCGCCGCCCTCGGGAACGCAGGCTGGGCAAGTGGCGGAACTGACGCAGCTGATGATCGACTCCTTGTTGCGCGCCGGACTGCTGCATTAGTTCGTTCCGACCACTCAGGCACGGAAGATGGCGCGTCGTCGTGCCCGACGGCGTCGCTGGTCCTCGGCACGACCGCGGCCGTGGTATCGTGCCGCGCCTCGCCGGCCGGCGCAGACGATCAACCCTGCTCCGTACCGACCTCCCTGAGGAAGTGCGCACGCTGCTCGGCGCTGTCGATCTGGCTGGCCAGCGCCCGGCACAACGAATCCAGGTCGGCCGCCCGGGCGGCTTCGCGACGCAACAGAATCTTCGCCAGAGGGCCGATATGGCGTGCCAGTATCCGGCCAATGCGCTCGCAGTCGGCCTCGGCGAGATCACTGCCGGCTGCACTGCCGGCGGCCGCGGCTGCTGACGAAGGCGGGCCGGGATGATGACTGTCCGTCTTGGCGCCCGCCGCGGGCTGCTGCAACCTGTGCGTGAGCGCGGCGAGAAATGCCGACCGCGCTGGTGGGTCGGGGATCATTTCCGCCAGCAGGCGGTGCAGATCCTGGCGTCCGCCGGCACGCGGCAGCGTCTTGCGCACCAGGATGCGAGCCATCGGCCCAATGTACGCCGTCAATACCCGTTCGGCCTCCTCGACGACGGCCGGTGTCAGATCACTCGCCGTCGTTGCGGCGGCATTGGCGGTGATCGGCTGCGAGGCGAGCGCGCCCGGAGTACCGACGTAAAGGTAGAGATCATGCACCCGGTCCTGCGGGTCGCGCCGCTGGCCAAGTGCGGTGAAACAGGTCGCCGCGCTGCGGCGCAGCTGCGCAATCAGATCGACATAGGCGGCGCTGACCAGCACCTGGCCGGGCTCGGCGAAACGCATGACGCGGAAGGCGCTGGCAACGCCATCACCGAGCAGGCGAGAGCGGCCTCCGGGATCGGGCTGGACGCGTACCGGCCCGAGGTTGATGCCGATGTGCAGGCCCAGCCCGCGTTCGCTCGCTGCCGCGCTGAGCCGGCTGGCTGTGCGCAGGGCATCCTCGGGGTCACCGACGTAGCAGACGGCACAACCCTCACGGGTGTTCGCTGCCAGGCGGCTGTTCGCCGGCAAGCCGGCGACGGCTTCGCCGACCAGCGTCGCCAGGAGCAGGCGGTGCTCCTTGTGCACCGCCTCGGCGGCTGCCTCGACTGGCGTCGGTGCAGCGCACACGTCGCTGAAGAGTACCGCGCCGATGAAGCTGCAGCCTTCACTGAAGGAACTGCCGGGCGTCGGCAGCACCGCCGGTGGGTCGGCCGCTTCGACCGCGGGTTGCCCGGCCGACGGCAGGCAGGCGCGGCGGAAATCCGCCACCCGTCGCGGGCGCAGGTTCTCGTCGGGCGTCAACGCCCAATCGATGGCCCGCAGCATCGACTTGCCGTAGACGTCGGCCCGCCCGATCGCCGCCGCAGCGGGCATCGGATCCTCGCGCAGCCGCGCCAGGCTCTCGGTTGGCAGATGACCCGTGACCAGCCAGTACATCACCCCGGCCAGCGAGTAGAGGTCGCTCCACGGGCCCTGCTTGCCGTCAGGCAGGTACTGCTCGGCCGGTGCGAAGCCGGGCGTCACGACCGCGGTCAGCAGCTGCTGCTGTCCCTGCGTGGCAAGGCGCCGGGCCGAGCCGAAGTCGAGCAGCACCGGTGAGCCGTCGGCCCGCATGTAGATGTTGCGCGGCTTGATGTCGCGATGCAGGAAGCCGGTGTTGTGGATGGTTTCGAGCCCGTCGAGCAAGGGTCGCACGATGCGCTGCAGCGTGGCGGCATCAACGGGCGCGCGACTGGCGAGCCAGCTGTCGAGCGGGTCTCCACTTTCGTATTCCATGACCATGTAGGCCGTGTCGTTGGCAGTGAAGTAGCGCAGTACGCGCACGATCGCGGGATGGTGAAAGCTGGCGAGCGCCCGACATTCCTGCAGGAACCGATCGAGACCCCAGGCGAAGGAGCTGGCACCGGCAGTCGAGTGCGGGCGCACCGACAGCCCAGGCCCCCGCCCGGCAGTGTCACGCGGCAGATACTCCTTGATCGCCACCGGGCAGTCGAGATGCGTATCGTGCGCGAGATAGGTGATGCCGAAGCCGCCGCTGCCGAGAACCCGATCAATCCGGTACTCGTGCATGCCATGGCCGGCTGGCAGAGCCAGCAGGTCGTTGTCGGCTGCCGACGAGCGACGCTGTCCCTGGCCGGCGCCGTCGTTGCTCACGCCGCTCATGGCTCGCTCAGCCATCGATCATCTGCATCGCCTTCTCGAGACTGCGACGCATCCGGTTGAAGGAACTGGCCAGCACGGCAACCTCGTCGCCGCCCTTTTCGGGAAACTCCGGTTGCTCGAAATCACCGGTGCTGACCTTGTCGGCCGCCGCCGACAGGCGCGTCACCGGTCGTATGATCAGCCAGGAGAGCAACAGGTTGAGGACGACGAAGACGACCGCGAACACCGCCGCCAGGGACACCATGAAGGTGCGGAAAGCCTGCGCCGCGTTCTCCAGTGGCACCGACATCGGCACCGAAACGACCTGCGCCCCGACGACCTCATTGAGCTTCCAGCCGAAGCCATTGGCCGGGCCGTAGATGCGGATCATCGACGGTGGCGCGACGTCGGGTGTGCTGTGGCACTGAAGACAGGCCGGCGACTCGATGCGGATCGGATGGGCGACGTAGAGCAGCCGGCCGGTGGGCGTGTCGCGCTCACCACTGATCTCCTTCTGCTCGGCACGGTTCCGGAAGCTGTGGATCAGGTCGGCTTCCCAGTCGGCGGGCCGGTCGCGCAGGTTCGTCGGATTGAGCGTCGCTTCCTTGTACGCGTAGTTGGCGTAATTCCGTCGCAGATGCTGAAGCGTCTCGGTGGCGGCAAAAGCCGGCACCGTCTGCGGCAGGAAGACCTTGTCCATCTGTCCGACGAGGTGCGGCCGCACCTGGTCGACCGTATAAGCACGCACGGCCAACGCCGCTTCCATCAGCAGGCGCGCCTCGCCAAGCACCTGCTCGCGCGCGTGCCGGTCGAGCAAAGTCCGGGAAACGTAGCCGGTGACGGCGAAGCCGGCAAGGAACACGGCGAGCAACACGAGATTGAATTTCAGTCGCAGACCCATGGAGAGACCTCCCAGTCAGGAGTGAAACGGCGCTACCGGCGAAACGGCTGCGTGACGACAGACCGAACCGGTTTCCCTTGCCTCGCGTCACCGGCGTCCCGCCGGCAACGTCGCGAGTATCCGGGCCTTGTCGCGGCGAGTCAATCGGCTTCCTCGCGCAACAGGAGTGCATGCTGACCGCGGGTTGCGTAGCGGCGCCGGTCCGCCGGAGCATCCCGGCACGCCAGCGGTCAGGCCCCGCGACAGCCCGGCACGACGCGGGCAAGGGTTACTTCTTTTCGACCGGCGTTTGCCCGTCCGGTTTTTCGCCGGGTTTCGGCGCATCACCGAGGACGGTCTTCAGCGGGCAGATGGAAAAGGCCGGGCATCTCTTGCAGCCGGCAACGATGGCGATCGGGCACACGGTCATGATATCTCCCGGCAGTCGTTGAAAGGATTCAGGATACATTTCTTTGCCCTGCAGGTGCAGGTAGGCACCCCAAAAGCGGCTGTCCCGTCGGGGCGCGCCGCGGCGGCAGCCGGAGTTCCCGTTCGTCGGCCAGAGACTGGGCACCGTGGTCGACGTTAGCCGGTAGAATTGCCATGCCCGACGGCGCTCGCCCCGAGGCCACCACGACCATAGCCCCACAACCTTGCCGACCACCGAACAATGAACGCGCGCCTCCGTCTGGCCATCTCGGTCATCATCCTCTTCCTGCTGGTGACCGGCCCCTTCCTGATCACGGCGGCACTGATCTGGGCAGATGCGCAGGCGGACGAGCGTGCCGCGCTCATCCGCCTGATCGCGCCGCACCTGTCGCTGGGTACGATGATGACCGCCTTTGGCTTCTTCGTCGGTCTCCTGGTCATTCGCTATCTCTTTCGCGAATATGTCCAGGGGCTGCTGAAGATGGCCGAGAACCTGCGCCTGATGCTGGCGGCGAACCGCAACTTCCGCGTCACCCCCGAAGGACCGCCGGAGGTCCGCCTGCTGGCGGTGGCGACGAACGAGCTCGCACAGCAGCGCGACGGTCTGATGGACGACGTCGCGGCACAGATTGCCGCCGCCAAGTCGTCGGTCGAGGAGGAGAAGAACCGGCTGGCGGCGCTGATGTCGGAACTGGCCCAGGCGGTCGTGGTGTGCAACCGTGAGGGAAGGATCCTGCTTTACAACAGCCGGGCGCGACTGCAGTTCCGCGCACTCGCGCTCGGAACCACGGCAGTCGCCGGTGGCGCCTTGATCGGGCTCGGCCGGTCGATCTTCTCGATCCTCGAACGCAGTCAGATCGACCACGCTCTCGACGTCGTCCGCCAGCGATTGCACAAGGGCGCGGCCACGGCGATCGCCACTTTCATCACCGCGGCACGCGGCGGACAGCTCCTGCGCGTGCAGCTGGTACCCGTCCTGGCGACCGATGACGCGCCGCAGCAGCGCGAGATGACCGGCTACGTGCTGACGGTCGAGAACATCACCCGCAGCCTGGAACAGGAATCCCGTCGCGATCAGGTTCTGCAATCCCTGACCGACGGCACCCGCGGCAGCCTGGCCAACATCCGCGTCGCAGTGGGCAACCTGCTCGACTACCCCGACATCGAGCCGGAGATCCGTGACCGCTTCATGGGCATCATCAGCGATGAGGTCGTCCGCATGAGCCAGCGTCTCGACCGGACGATGAGCGAGTTCGCCGATTCATTGAAGACGCGCTGGCCGCTGGAAGAGGTCCAAGGACTCGATCTGGTCGTTGCCGCACAGCGGCGCATCGAGCAGGAGCTGCAATTGGCAACCGCCAACGAGGAGATCGATGAGGCAGTCTGGCTGCGCGCCGAGAGCTTTTCGCTCGTTTTCTCGATCTGTTTCCTCGCTGCGAGGCTGGTCCATCATCATCGCATCCCTGAACTGCGTTTCCGACTGCTGCCTTTCGGCAGGCTGGCCTACCTGGACATGATCTGGGCCGACCACGCCATCTCGCTGGAGACGTTCACGACCTGGGAAAACGAGACCATGCACCTCGGGACGGAGAGCTCGCCGCTGTCGCTGCGCGACGTGATCGACCGTCACGGCGGGGAAATCTGGTACGAACGAGAAAAGGCCAGCGCGCGCTCCTTCTTTCGCTTCGTGCTGCCGGTTGCCCTGCCCGACAGCCTGCAGGCGCAAGCGGCCGGCGACGAGCCGAGCGTGCGCCCGGAGTACTATGATTTCGACCTCTTTCATTTCCGCGACCAGAGCATCGATCTCGACCGGCGGCTCAGCGACCTCGCCTACACCGTCTTCGACACTGAAACCACCGGCCTCGAACCGGCTGCCGGCGACGAGATCATCCAGATCGGCGCCGTGCGCATCGTCAATGGCCGACTGCTGCGGCACGAGAATTTCGATCAGCTCGTTGACCCACAACGCTTCCTGCGGCCCGAGGGTATCCGCATTCATGGCATCACCGACGACATGGTCCGCGGACAGCCGCAGATCGACGCCGTTCTGCCCGCTTTCCATGATTTCTGCAACGAGACCGTGCTCGTTGCCCACAACGCCGCTTTCGACATGCGCTTTCTGCAGTTGAAGGAGGATTCGTCGGGCGTGATGTTCAGGCAGCCGGTCCTCGACACGCTGCTGCTTTCCGGCGTGCTGCACGCCAATCAGGACTCGCATCAGCTCGATCACATCGCCGAGCGACTGGGCGTGGTGATCGCCGGGCGCCACAACGCGCTCGGCGACGCCTGTGCGACAGCCGAGGTGTTCCTCAGGATGCTGCCGCTGTTGGCGCAGATGGGAATCGTCACCCTGCGGCAGGCGCTCGAGGCGTCGGAAAAGAGCTACTTCGCGCGCGTCAAGTACTGAGCCGGTTCGCCGCCACGGCGACCCCGCAGGCTCACTCGACGGTCACCGACTTCGCCAGGTTGCGCGGCTTGTCCACGTCCGTGCCGCGCACCAGCGCGACATGATAGGCGAGCAACTGCAGCGGCACGACGTGCAGCAGCGCCGACAGGGCACCGTAATGCTCCGGCAGGTGCAGCACGTGAATCCCGTCCGACTCCTTCATCTCGCTGTCGGCATCGGCAAAGACCCAGAGTTCGCCACCGCGCGCACGCACTTCCTGCAGGTTCGACTTGAGCTTCTCCAGCAGGACGTCGTTGGGCGCCACGGCAATCACCGGCATCTCGCGATCGACCAGCGCCAGCGGACCATGCTTCAGTTCGCCGGCCGGATAGGCCTCGGCATGGATGTACGAGATCTCCTTCAGCTTGAGCGCGCCCTCCATGGCGATCGGATAATGCCGGCCGCGGCCGAGGAACAGGGCATGCTGCTTCATCGAAAAACACTCTGCCCACTCGCGGATCTGCGGCTCCAGTTCGAGGATCATGCTGACCGCCATCGGCAGGTGTCGCATCGCCAGCAGTTCGCCAGCCTCCTGCTCGGCGTCGAGCCGGTCGCGGACCTTGGCGAGGACCAGCGTCAGCAGATAAAGAGCGGCGAGCTGGGTGGTGAAGGCCTTGGTCGACGCCACGCCGATCTCGGGACCGGCGCGGGTGATGAAACGCAGGCTGTTCTCGCGCACCAGCGACGACTCGGGAACATTGCAGATGCACAGGGTGCGGTGCATGCCGAGCGACTTGGCGTAGTGCAGTGCCGCCAGCGTGTCGGCGGTCTCACCCGATTGCGAAATGGTGACGACGAGGGTGCGCGGATCGGCGACCGAGTCGCGATAGCGGTACTCGCTCGCCACTTCGACCGAGCAGGCGACACCAGCAATCGACTCGAGCCAGTAGCGCGCCACGAGACCGGCATGGTAACTGGTACCGCAGGCGATGATCAGCACCTGCCGCACGCCGCGCAGCAGCTCCTCACTCTCGGCGCCGAAGATGCCCGGCTGGATGCTGCGCGCGGCGCCGAGCATTTCGAGGGTGTTCGCCAGTGCCACCGGCTGCTCGAAGATCTCCTTCTGCATGTAGTGCCGGTAGTTGCCCAGTTCGATCGCATCGGCCGACAGCTGCGATTCGCTTTCCGGCCGCTCCACGGGCGTACCGTCGACGCGGGCGATGCGGTAGCCGTCGCGGGTCAGTTCGGCACAGTCGCCGTTCTCGAGGTACACCATCCGGCGCGTGACCTGTACCAGCGCCGAAGCATCGGAGGCGGCGTAGAGCCCGTTGCCACTCAAACCGAGAAGGAGCGGCGCGCCCTCACGCGCGACGACGAGCCGGCTCGGATCCGCTTCACGGACGACGGCGATCGCGTAGGCACCCTGCAGTTGCGCAACCGCCCGGCGAACGGCAGCGAGGAGGTCGCTCTCGGTCTTCAACTCATGGGCAATCAGATGGGCGACGACTTCGGTGTCGGTGTCGGAAGTGAAGACATAGGCGAGGTCCTTGAGGCGACTGCGCAGCGACTCGTGGTTCTCGATGATCCCGTTGTGGACGACGGCCAACCCACCGGAGATGTGCGGATGGGCGTTTCGTTCGCACGGCACGCCGTGCGTCGCCCAGCGCGTGTGTGCGATGCCGGTGTTGCCCGCGGCGTGCGTCTCATCGACCTGCGCCGTCAATTCGGCAACGCGGCCGACTGCGCGCAGTCGGCGCAGGCCGCTGTCGTCGATCAGGGCGAGGCCCGCCGAGTCGTAGCCGCGGTATTCGAGCTTGCGCAGGCCCTCGAGCAGGACGGGAACGATGTTGCGGTCGGCGACCGCGGCAACGATGCCACACATGGTCAGTTCACTTCCGGATTTTCTGCGGCCGTTTCCAGCCCGATATGGAGGTTTGCCGGGCACGCGAAATGGTCAGCGTGTCTGGCGGGGCATCGCGGGTCAGCGTCGTGCCGGCGCCGAGGGTGGCGCCGCGACCAACGGTTACCGGCGCCACCAACTGCGTGTCGGAACCGATGAAAGCGTCGTCCTCGATCACCGTCTGGAACTTGTTGGCACCATCGTAGTTGCAGGTGATCGTTCCGGCACCGATGTTGACGCGACTGCCGACGACCGCATCGCCGACGTAGGCCAGATGGTTGGCCTTCGACTGGGCAGCGAAGCGGCTGTTCTTCAGCTCGACGAAGTTGCCGACATGCACCCCCGGACCCAGCTCGGTTCCGGGGCGCAGGCGGGCGAACGGCCCGATCACCCCGTCCGGTCCGACGATTGCGTCCTCGATGTGGCTGAATGCGGCGAGGCGCGCGCCGGAGCCGATGTGTGCGTTCTTCAGTACGCAGGAGGGGCCGACTTCGACTGCCTCGTCCAGCACCACGCGGCCCTCGAAGACGCAGTTGATGTCGATGAAGACATCGCGGCCGCAGACCAGCTCGCCGCGCACGTCGATCCGTGCCGGGTCTGCCAGGCGGACTCCCTGCGTGAGCAACTGATCGGCGATCCGTCGCTGCGCGACGCGTTCGAGCTCGGCCAGCTGCACCTTGCTGTTCACCCCGAGCACCTCGGCTGCCGACTCCGGTTGGGCGGTACGCACCGGCAGTCCGGCGGCCACCGCCATGCCGACGATGTCGGTCAGGTAGTACTCCCGCTGCGCGTTGTCGTTCGACAGGCAGCCGAGCCATTCGGCGAGACGCGCTGTCGGCAGCGCCATGATGCCGGTATTGATCTCGCGGATCGTGCGCTCGTCGGGCGAGGCGTCCTTCTGCTCGACGATGCGTGCGACGTCGCCGGCAGCGTTGCGGACGATCCGGCCATAGCCGGTCGGGTCGTCCAGTTCGACGGTGAGCACTGCCAGCGAGTCACGTGCCGCATGCAGCAGCCGCTGCAGTGTTTCCACCCGGGTCAGGGGCACGTCGCCATAGAGTACCAGTGTCGTTCCAGCAGCCGCCAGCTGCGGCAATGCCTGCATCAGCGCGTGCCCGGTCCCCAACTGTGGCTCCTGCAGCACCCAGACGAGATCAGGCGCCGTGATGGCAGCACGCACTGCCTCGCCACCATGCCCGTATACGATGCAGACTCGCTGTGGCGCAAGACTGCGTGCGGTGTCGATGACGTGCGAGACGAGCGCCTTGCCGGCCAGCGGATGCAGGACCTTTGGCAGATTGGAGTGCATGCGCTTGCCCTGGCCGGCGGCGAGAATGACGATGTTCATTTGCTGAACCCTGATGAGACGCTACGATTGGTTCCTGTTGCGCCTGCCGGGGATCCGGCCGGCGGCAGCGGCTTGCTGATGCAGAGGACGCGGACCCGCCTGCAACGGGGGTCGACACCAGCGTTCACGTTGCTGCAATCATTGTTCCAGATCCGGTGGCGAGCCGGGCACAAAAATGTCACGCTCGGTCACGGGAAAAAGGGAGCTGCGGGCAGGCCGGCGGCAGAAAGACTCACTGCCGTGCATGCATCCTGGCTACAGTATACGTCCGAAGCCGCGCTGGCGGGCCGTGCCGGACGGCCGCCTGGCCGCGCCCAGCTGGAGAGGCGATGCATGGCAAGGCTTCAGCGCGGCAGGTCCGAACGCCCCATGAGGAAGGCATCGACCTCGCGCGCGCACTGCCGGCCCTCGCGGATCGCCCAGACGACCAACGACTGCCCTCGGCGCATGTCACCGGCGGCAAACACCCGTGGCACGCTGGTCGCGTAGCAGCCGTCGCCATCGGTCGTGGCGCGGACGTTGCCGCGCGCATCGAGTTCGACCGCCAGTTGCTCCAGCAAGCCCTGCCGGACCGGCGACACGAAGCCCATGGCAAGCAGGACGAGGTCGGCAGCAATCTCGGTTTCGCTCCCGGCGATCTCGCTCATCCGCCCGCCGCTCCAGTCGACACGAGCGACACGCAGCGCCTTGAGCTTGCCGCTCTCGCCAATGAACTGCGTGGTCGACACGGCGAAGTCGCGGGCGCAGCCTTCCTCGTGCGATGACGACGTACGCAGCTTCATCGGCCAGTAAGGCCAGGTCAGCGTCTTGTCCTCCTGTGCTGGCGGCTGCGGCATCACTTCGAACTGGGTGACCGACAGGGCACCCTGGCGGTTGCTCGTACCGACGCAGTCCGATCCGGTATCGCCGCCGCCGATGACGACCACTCGCTTGCCGGTGGCGGTGATCTGCTGGCGAAGGCGGTCGCCGGCGTTGACCCTGTTCTGCTGCGGCAGGAACTCCATCGCGAAGTGCACGCCATCGAGCTCGCGTCCGGGCACCGGCAGATCCCGCGGCGACTCGGCGCCACCGGCGACGATCAGGGCATCGAATTCAGCCAGCAGCTGGGCAGCCGCGACTGCGCCCGGCCCGCTGCCGCCAACCTCCTGTTCGACACGGAACTCGACGCCTTCGGCGCGCATCTGTTCGACGCGGCGGTCGATGTGCGACTTTTCCAGCTTGAAGTCGGGGATGCCATAGCGCAGCAGGCCGCCGATGCGGTCGCTCTTCTCATACACGACGACTGCATGGCCGACGCGTGCCAGTTGCTGTGCGGCAGCCAAGCCTGCTGGCCCGGAACCGACGATCGCAACCTTCCTGCCGGTCTTCTGCGCCGGCGGCTGCGGCACGATCCACCCTTGTTGCCAACCCTTGTCGGCGATCGCATGCTCGATCGACTTGATCCCCACCGGATCCGTGTTGATGTTGAGCGTGCAAGCCGCTTCACACGGAGCCGGACAGATGCGGCCGGTGAATTCCGGGAAGTTGTTGGTCGAATGCAGGACCGCCAGCGCCTGCTGCCAGTGGCCGCGGAACACGAGATCGTTCCAGTCGGGAATGATGTTGTTCACCGGACATCCGCTGTTGCAGAACGGAATGCCGCAATCCATGCAGCGCGCCCCCTGCAGGCTGGCCTGCTCGTCAGTCAGCGCGAGGACGAACTCGCGGTAGTGCTTGAGGCGTGCAGCAACCGGCTCGGACGCTTCCGCCAGACGCTGGTACTCGATGAATCCTGTCGGCTTGCCCATTTCTATACGGTCTCCGGTTCCTTTTTCGCCAGCTCGCTGAGCACCCGGCGATACTCATGCGGCATCACCTTGACGAAGCGCCGGCGATGGCGCTCCCAATCGTTCAGCACGCGTTGCGCCTGGCGGCTGTTGGTGTAGCGATAGTGCTTGTCGATCAGCCCCCTGAGGAGGACCTCATCGATCTCGCCCAGGTGCCGGACATCGACCTTGCCGTGGCTTTCGAGCTCGTCGCCGGCGTCGCTGCCCTGGCGCGCCAGCAACTCCTCCTCGACCGGTTCGAGCGACACTTGCGCCATGTTGCAGCGGGAGGCGAAGGTCCCTTCCTCGTCGAAGACGTAGGCGACGCCGCCCGACATGCCGGCAGCGAAGTTGCGCCCCGTCATGCCGAGAACGATGACGGTGCCGCCGGTCATGTACTCGCAGCCATGATCGCCGACGCCCTCGACGACTGCGGTCGCACCGGAGTTGCGCACGGCAAAGCGCTCGCCCGCGACACCGGCGAAGAAGACTTCGCCCTCGGTCGCGCCATAGAGGACGGTGTTGCCGACGATGATGTTGCTGCGGCTCTCACCACGGAAGCCGGCACTCGGACGAACGATGATGCGCCCGCCCGAAAGACCCTTGCCGACGTAGTCGTTGGCCTCTCCGACGAGGTCGAGGGTGACGCCGCGCGCCAGGAAGGCGCCGAAGGCCTGACCGGCAGTTCCCCGGAAGCGAATCTCGATCGTTCCGTCGGGCAGACCCGCTCGCCCGTAGCGCTCGGCAATTCGCCCGGAGAGCATGGCTCCGACGGTGCGGTTGATGTTGCGCAATGGCAGATCGAGCGTGACGCGTTCGCCGTTGTCGATCGCCGGCCGGGCCAGATCGATCAGTTGCCGGTCGAGCGCCTTCGCCAGTCCGTGATCCTGCTGCTCGCAATGGAAGACGGCGGCGCCGCTGGCGTTGGCCGGGCGATGGAAGATGCGGCTGTAATCGAGCCCCTTCGCCTTCCAGTGGCTGATCCCGGGCTGCATGTCGAGCAGGTCGCTGCGCCCGATCAGATCATTGAAACGACGGATGCCGAGTTGCGCCATCAGCTCGCGGACTTCCTCGGCAATGAAGAAGAAGAAATTGACGACGTGTTCGGGCTGGCCGGAGAAGCGGCGACGCAGGACCGGATCCTGCGTCGCGACGCCGACCGGGCAGGTGTTGAGGTGGCACTTGCGCATCATGATGCAACCCTCGACCACCAGCGGTGCGGTCGCAAAACCGAATTCGTCCGCTCCCAGCAGCGCACCGACGACGACGTCGCGCCCGGTCTTGATCTGTCCGTCGACCTGCACCCGGACGCGGCCGCGCAGCCCGTTGAGCACGAGCGTCTGTTGCGTCTCGGCGAGACCGAGTTCCCACGGCGAACCGGCATGCTTGATCGACGACTGCGGGCTGGCGCCGGTACCGCCATCATGGCCGGCTATGACCAGATGGTCGGCCTTGGCCTTGGTGACGCCGGCGGCCACGGTGCCGACTCCGACTTCCGATACCAGCTTGACGCTGATCGATGCCTTCGGGTTGGCATTCTTGAGGTCGTGAATCAGTTGCGCCAGATCCTCGATCGAGTAGATGTCGTGGTGCGGCGGTGGCGAGATCAGGCCCACTCCCGGCACCGAATGGCGCAGGAAGCCGATGTACTCGGATACCTTGTGGCCCGGCAACTGGCCGCCCTCGCCAGGCTTCGCCCCCTGCGCCATCTTGATCTGCAACTGGTCGGCGTTGACCAGGTACTCGGCGGTGACGCCGAAACGCCCGGAGGCGACCTGCTTGATCGCCGAGCGCAGACTGTCGCCCGGCTGCAACCGGTAATCGCGCTCGATGCGCGACTTGCCAAGCACATCGGAAAGCATCTCGCCGCCCTGCAGGGTTCGGAAGCGCGCCGGATCCTCGCCGCCTTCGCCGGTGTTCGACTTGCCGCCAATGCGGTTCATCGCGATCGCCAGCGTGCTGTGTGCTTCGGTCGAAATCGAACCGAGCGACATGGCACCGGTGGTGAAGCGCTTGACGATCTCTGTCGCCGCTTCGACCTCGGCGAGCGGCAGCGGCGGCTGTCCGGCCGGCTTCAGCTCGAACAGCCCGCGCAGCGTCATGTGGCGTTTCGTCTGCTCGTTGATCAGGCGGGCATACTCCTTGTAGCTCTCGTACCTGCCGCTGCGTGTCGAATGCTGCAGCTTGGCGATCGCTTCGGGGGTCCACATGTGCTCTTCGCCGCGCACCCGGTAGGCATACTCGCCACCGGCGTCGAGCATCGTCGCCAGGACGGGATCGTCGCCGAAGGCCTGCAGGTGCAGACGGATCGCCTCCTCCATGACGTCGAAGACGTCGATGCCCTCGACCTGCGTCGAGGTGCCGGTGAAGTACTTGTCCACCATTCTCTTCTGCAGTCCGACGGCCTCGAAGATCTGCGCGCCGGTGTACGACATGTAGGTCGAGATACCCATCTTGGACATGACCTTCAGGAGGCCCTTGCCGACGCCCTTGATGAAGTGCTTGATCGCCTTGTCGCCCTTCACCGGGTCGTTGCCCGCCATTTCCTGCAACGTTTCGAGCGCCAGGTAGGGGTGCACCGCTTCCGCCCCATATCCGGCGAGGACGGCGAAATGGTGCGTCTCGCGCGCGGCACCGGTCTCCACGACGAGACCGACGCGCGTCCGCAGTCCCTTCGTCACCAGGTGCTGATGCACCGCTGAGGTGGCCAGCAGTGCGGGGATGGCGACATGCTCGGCGTCGAGCCGGCGATCGGAAACGATGAGGATGCTGGAACCCTTGTGCACATGATCTTCCGCCTCGGCGCACAGCGACGCCAAGCGCGCTTCGACCCCCTGCCGGCCCCAGGCGAGCGGATAGCAGATGTCGAGCTCGGCCGAGTGGAACTTGCTTTCGGTGTAGGTGGCGATCCGCCGCAGCTTTGCCATGTGGTCGAAATCGAGCACCGGTTGCGACACCTCGAGACGGTAGGGCGGATTGATCTCGTTGATGCCGAGCAGGTTCGGTTTCGGCCCGATGAACGAAACCAGGGACATCACCAGCTGTTCGCGGATCGGGTCGATCGGCGGATTGGTCACCTGCGCGAAGAGCTGCCGGAAATAATTGAACAGCGGTTTGCTGCGGTCCGAAAGAACGGCGAGTGGCGAATCGTTGCCCATCGAGCCGGTGGCTTCCTCGCCCGATCCGGCCATCGGCTCGAGGATGAACTTGATGTCCTCCTGCGTGTAGCCGAAGGCCTGCTGCCGATCGAGCAGCGGCGTCCGATGGGCGCCTGCCGGAACCGCGTGTGGCGCCGGCAGTTCGTCGAGCTTGATGTTGATCCGGCCGAGCCAGTCCTGGTACGGCCGCGCGCGCGCCAGCGTGTCCTTGAGTTCGGCGTCGTCGATGATCCGTCCCTGCTCGAGATCGATGAGGAACATCTTCCCCGGCTGCAGGCGCCACTTGCGGACGATCCGCTCCTCCGGTATCGGCAGCACGCCCGCCTCCGAAGCCATGACCACGAGATCGTCGTCGGTCACCAGGTAACGGGCCGGACGCAGGCCGTTGCGGTCGAGCGTGGCGCCGATCTGGCGGCCATCGGTGAACGCGACCGCCGCCGGTCCATCCCAGGGTTCGATCATCGCGGCGTGGTACTTGTAGAACGCGCTGCGCTTCTCGTCCATCAGGGTGTGCGACTCCCACGCCTCGGGAATCAGCATCATCATCGCGTGCGCCAGCGAGTAGCCGCCCATCACCAGCAGTTCCAGCGCATTGTCGAACGATGCCGAATCCGACTGGCCAGGGTAGATCAGCGGCCAGATCTTCTCGAGGTCGCCCGCCAGCAACGGCGACGACGTCCCTTTCTCGCGGGCGCGCATCCAGTTGTAGTTGCCGCGCAGGGTGTTGATCTCGCCGTTGTGCGCGATCATCCGGAACGGGTGCGCCAACCTCCAGGTCGGGAAGGTATTGGTCGAAAAGCGCTGATGAACCAGCGCCATTGCCGAGACGCAGCGGGGATCGCGCAGGTCCGCATAGTACTCTCCAACCTGGTTGGCGAGCAGCAGGCCCTTGTAGACGACCGTCCGCGCCGACATCGACGGCTGGTAGAACTCCTTGCCGTGCTTCAGGCCCAAGGCTCCGATGGCGTTCGCCGCCCGACGGCGGATGACGTACAGCTTGCGCTCGAGGGCATCGGTGACCATCACATCCGCACCGCGGCCGACGAAGATCTGACGGATCACCGGCTCGCGTGCGCGCACCGTCGGCGACATCGCCATCGAATGATCGACCGGTACGTCGCGCCAGCCGAGCACCACCTGGTGCTCGGACCGCACGGCACGTTCGATCTCCTCCTGACACGCCAGACGCGACGCCGATTCCTGCGGCAGGAACACCATGCCGACGCCATAGTCGCCAGCCGGTGGCAGTTCGATGTCCAGCTTCGCCATCTCGGCGCGATAGAAATCGTCGGGAATCTGGATCAGGATGCCGGCGCCATCGCCCATCAGGGGGTCGGCACCGACCGCTCCGCGATGATCGAGGTTCCTCAGGATCAGCAGGCCCTGCTCGATGATCGAGTGACTCTTCTTGCCCTGGATATGCGCGACGAAACCGACGCCGCATGCATCGTGCTCGTTGGCCGGGTCGTAGAGACCCTGCCCTTCAGGTATGGCGGAATCCATCACTCTCGAATCCTCACAAAACTGGGACGGCAAACGAACCACATTGCTCGCAACAGCCGTCGTCTCGGGTACGACGCGGCCGTTCCGGCCACTCCGCGCGACCCGCGACTATACTCGGAAAGCACCGTCGAGACAAGATGCTGCACCGCACCAACGAGGGGCACGCTGGCGACGCCGGTGCACCAGGATGGGGCATCAACAGCAGCAACGACAGCGGCGACGCGTGACTCGGGCGGGCAGCGATCGATGAAGCAAGATGCGTGCCGTCATCCTGTCAGGCTTGCCCGTACTGGTGCACTGGTTGCGCAAGAGCGGCCGATTCGCACTGCTCGGTTGCAGCCACGGCGCCGCTGCGGGTGCTCGAAGGCGGCACGGCTTGCCACCCCATGCGCTGCAGGGCGTCTTGCGCCGGCGCGGCTGCGGGCTCTCGTCGTCGAGGCAGTCGGGACGACTCGGCCATGCGGTGCCCCGCGCATGGTAAATTTGGCCTTACGCTTGTGGTAAGCTGGTGCGCGGAGGCATGGGCGATACTGCAGCCGTTCCCGCAACAGCCAACGAGGGTGGGGCGGCAGCCGCGACCGACGGCAGCAACAGGATGCGATGTCGAGACGGGAGCGTTTTCGACAGGGCAGGTGTGGCTTCTTGGGGGACCAGCCGCGGGCGGGATGCGGACTGGTCTTTTTGAATGCGTGGACTCGAAGAATGAGCAACGAGTAATGGAGGACTGAATGCCAATGAAAATCGGAGTGCCGAGGGAAACGGCACCGGGGGAAAGACGGGTCGCCACGGTACCCGAAGTCGTCGAGAAGTTGATCAAGCTCGGTTTCAGCGTTGCCGTGGAATCCGGCGCCGGCGAGCTGGCAAACGTTTCCGACGAGGATTACCGTGCCGCGGGTGCGGAGATCGTCGCCGACGCGGCCAGCCTGTGGGCTTCGTCGGACATCGTCTTCAAGGTCCGCGGCCCATCGAGCGAGGAAGTTGGGCTGCTGCGTGAGGGCGGGACACTCGTCAGCTTCATCTGGCCGGCACAGAATCCCGAGCTGTTGCAGCAGTTGGCGGCGCGCAAGGCCACGGTCCTGGCGATGGACAGCGTGCCGCGCATTTCGCGGGCACAGAAGCTCGATGCCCTGAGTTCGATGGCGAACATCGCCGGTTACCGCGCGGTGATCGAGGCGGCACATCATTTCGGCCGCTTCTTTACCGGTCAGATCACCGCCGCCGGCAAGGTGCCGCCGGCCAAGGTGTTCGTCATCGGTGCCGGTGTCGCCGGCCTGGCGGCGATCGGTGCCGCCTCCGGGCTGGGCGCGATCGTGCGTGCCAACGACACGCGCCCGGAAGTGGCGGATCAGGTCAAGTCGATGGGTGGCGAGTTCGTCGCCGTCGACTATCAGGAGGAAGGTTCCGGGGTAGGCGGCTACGCCAAGGTGATGAGCGAAGGCTTCCAGAAGGCGCAGCGTGAGACCTTCGCCAAGCAGGCGAAGGAGGTGGACATCATCATCACGACGGCTTTGATTCCGGGCAAGCCGGCGCCGCGGCTGATCACCGCCGAGATGGTGCAGTCGATGAAGCCGGGCAGCATCATCGTCGACATGGCAGCCGAACAGGGTGGCAACTGCGAGCTCACCGAACCGGGCAAGGTCGTCGTCAGGCACGGCGTGACGATCATCGGCTATTCCGACCTGCCGAGCCGCCTGTCCAAGCAGTCGAGCACCCTCTACGCCACCAACCTCTTCCGGCTGAGCGAGGAACTGTGCAAGGGCAAGGACGGTACGATCGACGTGAACATGGATGACGAAGTGATCCGTGGCACGACGGTCATCAAGGAGGGCACCATCACCTGGCCACCGCCGGCTCCGACACTGTCCATGGCGCCGGCGGCAGCCCCGGCGGCCGCGCCGGCGGCCAAGCCCGCGGCCAAGTCGCACGGTCATGGCAAGGGCGGGTCTGCGGCCTCCGGCACCGCCGTCGGCCTGCTCTTCGCTGCCGGTGCGCTGATCTTCTGGGGCATCGGCGCCGGCGCCCCAGCAGCCTTCCTTGGCCACTTCACGGTCTTCGTTCTCGCCTGTTTCGTCGGCTACATGGTCGTCTGGAACGTCACGCCCGCGCTGCACACGCCGCTGATGAGCGTCACCAACGCGATCAGCAGCATCATCGCGATTGGCGCGCTGATCCAGGTCGCGCCACCACTGGCAGCGGGAGTCGAACGACCCGACGAGTGGATTCGCTGGCTCGCGGTCGGCGCCATCGTCCTGGCGACGATCAACATGTTCGGCGGTTTCGCCGTCACCCAGCGCATGCTGGCGATGTTCCGCAAATAGGAGACGACGATCATGTCCCAAGGCTTGGCTACCGTTTCCTATCTCGGTGCAACCATCCTCTTCATCCTTTGCCTCGGCGGCCTGAGCCACCCCGAGACGTCGCGCCGCGGCAATCTCTACGGCATCATCGGCATGACCATCGCCGTGCTGGCGACCGTCTTCGGACCGAGCGTCGGCGCTGCCGGCTACGCCTGGATCATCGCCGCGATGGTGGTGGGTGCGGGCATCGGTGTCTATGCCGCGCGCACGGTGCAGATGACGCAGATGCCCGAACTCGTCGCGCTGATGCACAGTTTGGTCGGCCTCGCAGCAATGCTCGTCGGCTTTGCCAACTACATCGACCCGGCGGCTTCGGCGCAGATGAGCGGCGCCGAAAAGACGATCCACGAGATCGAGATCTACGTCGGCATCCTGATCGGTGCCGTCACCTTCTCCGGCTCGGTGATCGCCTTTGGCAAGCTGTCCGGCAAGATCTCCGGCAACCCGATGTTGCTGCCGGCGCGCCACTGGATCAACCTGGCCGGACTGCTGGTGGTGATCTGGTTCGGACGCGAGTTCATCAACGCCCACTCGCTGAACGAGGGCATGCTGCCGCTGGTGGTGATGACCGCCATCGCGCTGCTCTTCGGCATCCACATGGTGATGGCAATCGGCGGCGCCGACATGCCGGTCGTCGTCTCGATGCTCAACAGCTACTCCGGCTGGGCCGCGGCAGCCACCGGCTTCATGCTCTCGAACGATCTCCTGATCGTCACGGGCGCGCTGGTCGGCTCGAGCGGTGCGATTCTCTCGTACATCATGTGTGCGGCGATGAACCGTCACTTCATCAGCGTCATCGCCGGTGGCTTCGGCACCACCGGCGGCACGCCAGCTGCAGCCGGAGCGCAACCCGCAGGTGAAGTGGTCGCGGTAACCGCCGCCGACACGGCGGAACTGCTGCGCGAAGCGAAGAACGTCATCATCGTTCCCGGTTACGGCATGGCCGTCGCGCAGGCGCAGCATACCGTTTACGAGATCACCAAGCTGCTGCGCGAGAAGGGTGTCAATGTCCGTTTCGGCATCCATCCGGTGGCAGGGCGCATGCCAGGGCACATGAACGTGCTGCTGGCCGAGGCCAAGGTACCCTACGACATCGTTCAGGAAATGGACGAACTCAACGACGACTTCCCGCAGACAGACGTCGCGATGATCATCGGCGCCAACGACATCGTGAACCCGGGAGCACAGGACGACCCGAACAGCCCGATCGCCGGCATGCCGGTGCTCGAAGTCTGGAAGGCCAAGACCTCGATCGTCATGAAGCGCAGCATGGCTTCGGGCTATGCCGGCGTCGACAACCCGCTTTTCTACAAGGAGAACAATCGAATGCTGTTCGGTGATGCGAAGAAGATGCTGGATGAAGTCCTGGCGTCGCTGAAGAGCTGAGCCGCCGGCCTCTCCAACTGAGGCCGAGACGAACGGACGCCCGCTCGCGCGGGCGTTTGTTCTGTGATGGCTGCCTCTGTGCCGACCTCGCCCCTCCCTTCGGCCGAAGCGGTTGGAGCACCCGTCGACGCCTTGACAACACCCCGGCACAGGAAGTCTCGTCGCATTTCCGGATGTCGTTGGACATCTGATAGAATCATCGCGAAACATGGACTGGCGTCGCAACCAGCCAACCTTTATCGAGGGGGTACCATGGAGGTAAGAGAAGTTCTGCAGGTCAAGGATTCCGCTCTTTTTGCCGTGCATCCAGACTCGCCGCTGTCCGAGGCCGTGATCATGATGGCTGACAACGACATCGGCTCGGTGATCGTCATGGACGGAGGCAAGCTGGCAGGGATGCTGACCTTTCGCGAAGTGCTCCTGATCCTGGCCAAACGCCAGACCGAGCGTCGCGTCGGGCCGACGCCACCGATCGCCGAAATCCTCGTCGTCGAGGCAATGGACCGAAATCCACCGACCGCGCATCCCGACATGGACGTCGACGAACTCCGCCGCATGATGGTCGACTCGCACACGCGCTATGTGCCGGTGATGGAGGAGGAAACGATCGTCGGCATCGTCTCCTTTCATGACGTCGCGAAGGCGGTGCTCGAGGAGCGGAACATGGAGAACAAGCTGCTCAAGGCCTACATCAAGGACTGGCCAGCACCCTGAGCGGCCGATCCGCAACAGGCCGCGATTCGACCGGGCAGCTGCCTTTCAGCCTTCATCGACGCAAAACAAGCGCCGGTGCTCGCGGATCGCGTAGCGGTCGGTCATCCCGGCAATGTAATCGGCGACTCGGCGCACCGGCGCCGCATCGGCCGGCGCTTGGTATTGCGGCGGCAGCAGGCGGACATCCGAGGTGAAGGCAAGGAACAGGTCACTGACGATTCGCCGCGCCTTGCTGGCCATGCGACGGACTTGGTAGTGCTCATAGAGATGGCCGCGCAGGAAACGCTTCAGGTTCCGCTGTGCTTCACCCAGGCTTTCGGAGAAGGCAACCAGTTCCGGCGCCCGCCGCACCGCAGCGATGTCGACCGGCTGATGGACGGCGATGTTCCGGGCAGTGGCTGCGATCAGGTCGCAGACAAGCGCATTGATCATTCGCCGGATGGTCTCATGGATCAGGCGGCGCCCGAGAAGCCCCGGATAGTGCCTGCGGGCATCCGCAGCATGCTCGGCGAAGAGTGGCACCTCGACCAGTTGCTCCAGGGTGATCAGTCCAGCGCGTAGCCCATCGTCGACATCGTGGTTGTTGTAGGCGATTTCGTCGGCCAGGTTGCAGACTTGCGCTTCCAGGGAAGGCTGCGTGCCACTGAGGAAGCGCTCGCCCAATTCGCCGAGCAGGCGCGCGTTTTCCCGCGAACAATGCTTGACGATCCCCTCGCGCGTTTCGAAGCACAGATTGAGACCGTCGAACGCCGCGTAGCGCTCCTCGAGCAAGTCGACCGTCCGCAGGCTCTGCAGATTGTGCTCAAAGCCCCCGTGCGCACGCATGCACTCGTTGAGCGCGTCCTGGCCCGCGTGACCGAATGGGGTGTGGCCGAGGTCGTGTGCCAATGAGATCGCTTCGACGAGGTCTTCATTGAGCCGCAGCGCGCGCGCGATGCCGCGGGCGATCTGTGCCACCTCGAGGCTGTGGGTCAGGCGGGTGCGAAAAAGGTCGCCTTCGTGGTTGACGAAGACCTGCGTCTTGTACTCGAGCCGCCGGAAAGCGGTCGAGTGCACGATGCGATCGCGGTCGCGCTGGAATTCGGTGCGCTGGACCGGGGCCGAGTCCATATGCCGCCGGCCGCGCGAGCTGGCCTCGCTGGCGGCGTAGGGCGCCAGCTCATGCATGCGCCGTACGTTCGGCGATCGCCTGGCGCACCTGGGCCAGAGGTGCCTGGTCGGTCAGCACGGCGCGCCCGAGTCGCTGCAGCAGGACCAGCCGCGAACGGCCATCCTGCACCTTCTTGTCGTGCTGCATGAGCTCGAGGTAGCGATCGACGCTCAGCATCGGGCCAGCCACCGGCAAACCGGCACGCTGCAGCAGCTGCTCGACCCGGGCGAGGTCGTGACGGTCGATCCAGCCGAGTTGATGCGACAGTTGCACCGCCATCATCGTACCTGCAGCGACCGCTTCACCGTGCAGCCACTCGCCGTAGCCAACACCGGTCTCGATCGCATGCCCAAAGGTATGACCCAGGTTGAGCAGGGCCCGCTCGCCGGCTTCACGCTCATCCGCGGCGACGACCTCGGCCTTGTTGCGACAGGAGGCGGCGACCGCGGTCGCCAAGGCCGCCGGCTCGCGTGCCAGCACGCGCTCAAGGTTCAGCTCGAGCCACTCGAGGAACGGCAGATCCCGGATCAGCCCGTATTTGATCACCTCGGCGAGACCGGCGCGCAGTTCGCGATCGCACAAGGTCGTCAGGGTATCGGTATCCGCCAGCACCAGTCGCGGCTGATGGAAGGCGCCGATCATGTTCTTTCCCTGCGGGTGGTTGATCGCCGTCTTGCCACCAACCGATGAGTCCACCTGCGCCAGCAGGGTCGTCGGTACCTGGACGAAAGGCATGCCGCGCTGGAAGCAGGCAGCGGCAAAGCCGGCAACATCGCCGACGACGCCGCCACCGAGAGCGATCAGCGTCGTCGAGCGTTCGCAGCGACCGGCAATGAGTGCGTCGAAAATCGAGTTCAGGGTTCGCCAGTCCTTGAACTCCTCGCCATCGGGCAAGACGACCTCGACCACCTCGACGCCGGCTTGCAGCAGCGGATCCGCCAATCGTCGCAGGTACAGCGGCGCGACGGTCGTGTTGCTGACGATGGCCGCCTTCTTTTGACGCAGCGAGGGCAACAGCAGGTCGGGGCGGTCGAGCAGCGAGCGACCGACATGGATGGGGTAGGAGCGATCTCCCAGCGCAAGCGTCAGCGTTTCCATGCTTCACCCTCTTTCTTGAGCAGCAGATTGAGAATCGCCTGCGGCGTGATGTGGCTGCCGGAGATGGTCACATCCGCCACCTCCCGGTAAAGCGGATCGCGCTGCGCAAGCAGTTCGCGCAGCTTCTGGCGCGGATCGCTGACCTGCAGCAGTGGCCGCTTGCGGTCGTGACGCGTCCTTTCGTGGAGCGTGTGCAGCGGCACATCGAGATAGACCACCGTGCCGCTCGAGCGCAGCGCCAGCCGGTTCTCCGGTCGCAGGACGGAGCCGCCACCGGTGGCCACCACATGCTGCCTGAGCTCGGCCAACTCGGCGATGAGTTGCGCCTCGCGTTTGCGGAAGCCGTCCTCGCCCTCGATTTCGAAGATGGTAGCCAGACTGACGCCGGTACGCTCCTCGACTTCCTGGTCGGAGTCGAGAAAGCGGTAGCCAAGGCGCTTGGCGAGCGCCTTGCCGACGGTCGTCTTGCCGGCACCCATGAGGCCGACGAGATAGATGTTGCGGGTCAGTTCGTGGAGTCTCACCGCGCCATTCTAACGCAAGCGTGACGCGCTGCCCCGCGACGCAAGAGGCCGGCTGGCGGCCGGCCTCGTCGTCCCTGTCCGGAAGCTGCCTAGCGCAACGACAGGTGCTCGGTGACGATCCGCGGTGTGATGAAGATGAGAAGCTCCTTCTTCTCATCGACGGTTGTCCGGTTCCTGAACAGAAAGCCGATGTACGGGAGATCTCCCAGGAACGGTACCCTGGCCGTGGTGGTGTCCACTCTTTGTTCGTAGATACCGCCGATCACCACGGTACCGCCATTCTCGACCAGCACCTCGGTCTTGACATGTTTGGTGTCAATCGGTACTGCGCCCCCGGTCAGCAAGAGGGGCCTGTCCTTATTGACGTCCACTTCCATGGCAATCCTCCCATCCGGCGTAATGCTGGGCTTCACCTTCAACGAGAGAACGGCTTTCTTGAACGCCACGGCCGTAGCGCCGGAACTCGTCGCCTGCTGGTAGGGAATCTCGGTTCCCTGCTCGATGATAGCCTCGACACCGTTGGCCGTCGTCACTCTGGGGCTGGAGATCGTCTTGCCTCGACCATCGGCTTCCAGCGCCGAGATCTCGACGGTGAGGAACTGGGTGAGCGCGCTGTTGAAGAGTTGGAGCGCGAAGCTTCCAGGGGGATTCCCCTGCAAGCCGATTGCCGGCAGATTCACTACCGAGCTGTCGGCGATACTTCCGCTGGTGTTCAGATTCCCCCTGATCAGCGTTGAATCGCCACCAATGCGTCTCGCACCTGCTCGGTCCATCTGGTCCCACAGCAACCGAACGCCGAGGCTCTTGGAAAAGGTATCACCTGCTTCGACGATCCGCGCTTCGATCATGACTTGCCGTGGCGGAACATCGACCTTGGCAATCATCGCCCGCACTTCGTCAAGCCGGCCCGGTGTGTCCTTGACGAACATCATGTTCGAGCGTTCGTCGACCAACGCACTGCCGCGCTTCGACAGGAGCGTCTGCTTCGGGTCGATCAGAAGCCTCTGCAGCGCCTCAGCCCTGATGTAGTTCACCTGGAAGCTCTCGGTCTGCAGCGGTTCGAGATCGCCGATCTGCGCCCGTGACTCGAACTCGAGCTTCTCCCTGGTGGCGATCTCCTCGCGCGGCGCAATCAGGATCACGTTGCCGCTCTTGCGCATGTCGAGACCCTTCTGCTGCATGATGATGTCGAGCGCCTGATCCCATGGCACATCCTTGAGGATCAGGGTGATCGACCCGCCAACCGAATCGCTGATCACCATGTTCATGCCGGTAAACTCGCCGATCACCTGCAACAGGCGCCGAACATCGACGTTCTGGAAGTTCAGCGACAGCTTCTCGCCGCGGTAGCCGCCACGCGAGCCCTGCACCAGCTTGTTCGGATCCTCGATGATCGGTTTCACTTCGATGACGAACTGCGTGTCGCTCTGATAGGCGTTGTGCTCCCAGAGTCCGCGCGGGGTGATCGTCATGCGCGTGTCAGCGCCCTTCTGGATCGTGTTCACCGTCAGCACGGGGGTTCCAAAATCGGTGACATCGAGCTTCTTGCGCAGGGTTGGCGGCAGATTGACGCGCACGAAATCGACCACCAGATTCTTGCCTTCGTGCCGGATATCGATGCCGGCGTTGGGATCGGTGAGGTCCACGGTGATGCGTCCCTCGCCATCCTTGCCACGACGGAACGTGACGTCACGAATGCTGTTGCCGACCTCGCCGCTACTGACCCTGGCGAAATGCTCGACGGCCTGCGTACTGTCGGGCTTTGCGGCGGGAACCATTGCCAGCAGCAGGCTCCTGCCCTCAATGCTGGCCTCATGCGACATTGCGCGGTTGAGGTTGAGGACGACACGCGTCCGACCCTCGGCCTGGACGATGTTGGCGCTCTTCAGGTCGCCTTCGTTGAAGGTGTGGCTCGATTTTCCCGAGGCATTGACGGTATTCGGAAAATCAAGCGCGATGCGAGCCGGTTTGGCGACGCTGAAGGCCGACGGCAGCGCCTGCAGGGGATCCTTGAAGGTCAGCTTGACGTTCACCACCGCGCCCTGCTGCATCACGTTCATCGACTCGATGGCGTTTGGCGCCGCCTCCTGGGCAGTGGCAACGCCAACGAGCAGCGACAGGGCACCCATCAGGCCGGGCAGCCAATGTTTGATCCGTTTCATCTACCTTGCTCCCTTTTCCTGCAGCAGCAGCGTGCTCGTCCGCTCGACCCAGTCACCGGCCGAATCCTGAACGAGTTCCCGCAACGTGATCTCGGACTCGGTCACGCCAACGACGACGCCAAAGTTCTGTCCCATGTAGTTGCCGATCTTCACCTGATGCAGCGCACCCTCGATCTGCACGATCGCGAAGGAAACCTTGTTCCTCGTGATCACGCCAACATACTTGAGTGACTCGAGCGGATAGAGCTCCAGAGGCTCTTTCGGCCGATCGAGATCCGGCCGAAAACCGCCGCCACTCTTCTTGTCCGCCACGCCCATCTTGGCGACGGCGAACGGTTCGGTAAGATTGCCCACGTCATAGGGGACCGCTTCGTAAGGCTGCACCACCGGCAACGGTGGGATGTTCGGTTTGACACCGGCAGCGGCCGTCTTCATCCACTCGCGAAGTTCCTCCTGGTCATTGCCGGCACAGCCGGCGACTGCCACGGCACTCAGGAGAATCAAGGGCAGTATGCGTCTCATTTGCCGGCCTTCGCGGCCTCTGCCGCCTTCTTGCGGTTCGCCGCCAGTTCCTCTTCGTCCAGATAGCGGAAGGTTTTCGTCGTCGCATCCATCACCAGACTGCCATCCTTGCTCTGTTGATTGGTATTGATCGCGATGTTGTTCAGGGTGACGATGCGGGACAGCTTGCCGATGTCGCCGGCAAATGCACCGAAATCGTGGTACGTGCCGGTCAGGCGAACGGTGATCGGCAGCTCGGCGTAGAAATCCCGGACCTGCTCGGGGCCCGGTTTGAAGAGGTCGAACTGCAACCCCCTGCCCATACCGGCCTGGTTGATTTCGACCAGCAGCGACTCAACCTCGGCCTTGTTCGGCAACTGCTTCAGCAGGGCCCCGAAGGCCAGATCGATTTCGCTCAGGCGCTGCACGTAGAGATCGAGGTTGACTGCCTGAGCCTTCTTTCTGACGAATTCGTCACGCAGTCGCAACTCGGCCTCCTGCTTCTCGCGCAACGAAACCAGCTGATCATCCCAGTAGAACCACCAGCCCGCCAGCAGAATCATCAGGAAGAGGACGACCAGGACCGTGGCACGCGGTGCGACGGGCCAGGCGCCGACGTCACGCGGATTCAGGTTCTGAAAGTCACCGATGATTCGCCGGAAGTCAATGCTCGCAAGAGACCTCGCCATCACTTCGCTCCCTTTTGCTCAACCGGAGTCCGCTTCAGCGACGCGTTCATGGCAAACTCGTTGAGCCGCCGCTTGTCGACGGTCACTGCCTTGATCTCCAGTAGTTCCGGCTTCTCGAGCCAGGGCGAAGCCTCGATGTTGCGCATCAGGGTCGACACCCGGGCGCTGGACTGCGCCCAACCAACCATGTGGATGCGTTGTCCCTCCTGCTTCAGCGCCTTGAGGTAAACTCCCTCGGGCATCTGCTTGGCCAGCTCGGTCAGCAGACGCACGGCTTCGGCACGGTCGCGCTGCAGCGCCTCGATGGTCTCCTTCCGTTTGAGCAGCGCCTCGGTCTGTTGCTTGAGGCGCTTGATCTGGTCGATCTCCTTGTCGAGAATGGCGATTTCCTTCTTGAGAAAGTCGTTCTTGGCCTCCTGATTGGCGATGTAGCCGGCGATTATCGAATACACCAGAACGGCGATCAACAGGGCCAGAACCGTCACCAGCCCGAGCAAGGCGTAGAACTGCTGCCGCCGCGCACGGCGCTTTTCTTCCCTGTGGGGCAGGAGATTGATGCGTATCATTCGTCGAATCTCCGCAGCGCCAGGCCGCATGCCACCATCAGCGACGAAGCGTCGGCCGACAGGCTCTTCTCGCGGATGCGATCGGAAAGCACCATGCCGGCAAACGGGTTGGCGATGACGGTGTTGATCTGCGTCCGCGATGCAACCACCTGGTCGATACCGTGAATCACGGCGCAACCGCCTGCGAGGACGATGTGGTTGACCTGATTGAACTGGGTGGACGTGAAGAAGAACTGCAGCGCGCGCGACAGTTCGAGTGCAAGCGCTTCGAGAAACGGTCGCAGCAGTTCGGTTTCGTACTTCTCCGGCAGGCTGTTGCGACGTTTTTCGCCTTCCGCTTCCTCGAAGCTCATGTTGAACAGACGAGCGATGTCCTGCGTCAACTGGTTGCCGCCGAAAGCCTGCTCGCGTGCGTAGATCTGCTGGTCATTGCGCAGCACCGTCAGGTTCATGACGTTGGCGCCGACGTCGACGAGAGCGATGATCTGCCCTTTGCCGCCTTCGGGAAGCGTTGCCTCGACCAACTGAAAGGCGGAAAGGACCGCGTAGGACTCCACGTCGAGGACGCGCGGTTTCAGGCCGGCCGACTCGGCCACGGCGACGCGGTCTTCGACCTTCTCCTTTCGCGATGCGGCGATGAGAACCTCGATTTCGTCCGGCGACGACGGAGCCGGGCCAATCACCTGGAAATCAAGGTTGACCTCGTCCAGTGCGAAGGGAATGTACTGATTGGCCTCCGACTCGACGAGCAACTCGAGTTCCGCCTCGCGCTGGCCAGCGGCGACGATGATCTTCTTGGTGATGACATGCGAAGCCGGCAGCGCGATCGCCACCTGTCGTGTCGACGTGGCCAGTTTCTTCCATGCCCGCCGCACGGATTCGGCCGCAGCCTCGAGGTTCACGATGTTGCCGTCGGAAACGACATCGCGCGGCAGGATCTCGATTGCGTAACGCTCGACGCGGTATCCCCCCTTGCCGTCACTCGCCAGTTCGACCATCTTCACCGATGAAGAACTGATGTCCAGCCCAATCAGGGAGCGAGCCTTCGGATTGAATATCGAAAGATCAAGCGTCAAAAGCGTACCCCTTGCCCAAAAAACCCTTGAATAATTTACAGTTAGCGTACTTATAGATATTCTACTTTAGATGCTAACAACAACACTGCAGGGTGTAAAGCGATTTCTCCTGGATGCATCCCGGCTTGTCGCGAATCGACAACGATCGATGCACCGCGGCCGGAGCACGGCCAGACGGGCATGAGCCGGCAGCATCGCGCCGACACGGTAGACCGCCCTGCCACGATGCCAAGCTGATCACAGGCGTTCGACTGGCGCGTGCCCGCACGCCAATCGCCCGGCCGGAAGTTTGCAGGGAAAGCCAGACACCGGTCGGGCGCACGAGCAGCGAACGCGCGGCGGCAACCTCGCGGCGGCTACCTTCCAATATAATGTGGGCCTGTGGAAAATCCCTGCCGGAACCTCTCTTGCCTACTGCTCTCCGCTGGCTGCTCTATCCCCTGGTCGTCGTTCTCGGGCTTGCCGCAATCGCCGCTGCGATGGTGGCCGTCGTACTGAGCCTGGCTTACCCGAATCTGCCATCACTCGAAATCCTGACCGACTATCGACCGAAGATCCCTTTGCGTGTGTTCACCGCAGACGGTCATCTGCTTGGCGAGTTTGGCGAGGAACGGCGGGCCGTGGTCAGCATCCAGGACGTGCCCGCCGTCCTCAAGCAGGCCGTGCTTGCCGCCGAGGACGAGCGCTTCTATCAGCACGGGGGAGTCGATACGCTTGGCGTGCTGCGCGCGCTGCATGCCAATCTGGTCGGCGGCGGCAAGCGTCAGGGCGCGTCGACCATTACCCAGCAGGTCGCCCGGAACTTCTTCCTGTCGTCGGAGAAGACCTACACGCGCAAGCTCTATGAAGCGCTGCTGTCGTTCAAGATCGAAAGGAACCTGAGCAAGGATCAGATCTTCGAGCTCTACCTCAACCAGATCTTCCTCGGACAGCGTGCCTACGGCTTTGCCGCCGCTGCGCACATCTATTTCGGCAAGCAACTGGGCGAACTGACGCTTGCCGAAGCGGCAATGCTCGCCGGGCTCCCGAAGGCACCCTCCGCCTACAATCCAATCGTCAACCCGCGGCGTGCACGCATCCGACAGGAGTATGTCCTGCGCCGGATGCGCGACCTGGGGTTCATCAGCGAGGCGCAACACGATGCCGCCCTGGCGCAGGCGCTGGTACTGCGGCGCGAAAGCAACGCCACTCCCATCCACGCCGAATTCGTCACCGAGATGGCCCGCCAGATCGCCGCCGAGAGATTTCCCGATGACGTATACACACGTGGACTGCGTGTCTTCACGACGATCCACAGGGACGATCAGGAAGCTGCCTATGCCAGCGTGCGCAGGAACATCCTCGATTACGATCGCCGGCACGGATATCGCGGTGCAGAAGCCTACGTCGACCTGGCGGGAATCAAGTCCGACACTGACGAAGCACTCGAGGAACTGCTGCTCGAATATCAGGAGAGCGAGGACCTGCAACCAGCCATCGTCCTGCAGGCCGACGCCAGGAAGCTGCGGGCGTTCCGTCGCGGCGGCGACGTCATCAGCATCACCGGTGAGGGTCTGAAGTTCGCGGCAAGAATGCTGGACGACCAGGCACCACCCAACAAGCGTCTGCGCCGCGGTGCGATCATCCGCGTGCAAACCGACGACAAGGGGAACTGGCGCATTGCCCAGATGCCGGAAGTCGAGGGAGCCTTCCTGGCGGCGGACCCGACGGACGGTGCCATCCGCGCGCTGGTTGGCGGCTTCGACTTCCAACGCAACAAGTTCAACCACGTGACCCAGGCTTGGCGGCAGCCGGGGTCGAGTTTCAAGCCCTTCATCTACTCCGGCGCTCTGGAGCGCGGCTTCACCCCCGCTTCGATCGTCAATGACGAACCGATCAGCTTCCCGGCGACGCTGACCGGCAGCCAGGCCTGGGAACCGAAGAACTACGATGGGCGCTATGAAGGTCCGATGCGGCTGCGCACGGCGCTGGCGAAGTCGAAGAACATGGTCTCGATCCGCGTGCTGCAGGCCAGCGGTGTCCGCTTCATCCAGGATTACATCACCCGCTTCGGCTTTGACGCGAAGAAGCACCCCCCATACCTGACCATGGCGCTCGGCGCAGGTTCGGTCACGCCGTGGGAGATGGTCGCTGCCTATGCCGTGTTCGCCAATGGCGGCTACCGCATCCGGCCGTACATCGTGCGCGAGATCGTCGACGACAAGAAACAGGTACTGGCGCAAGCCGAGTCAGTCACCGCAGGTGACGAGAACCTGCGGGCCATCGACCCGCGCAACGCCTACCTGATGGACAGCATGCTGCGTGACGTGACGATCTACGGCACCGCCGCACGTGCTTCGGCAACGCTGAAGCGCCGCGATCTGGCTGGCAAGACCGGCACCACCAACGAGCACGTGGACGCGTGGTTCTGCGGCTACCAGCAGACCGTCGTCGCCTGCTCGTGGATCGGTTTCGACCAGCCACGCAACCTCGGCAAGGGCGAGACCGGCGGGACGGCAGCCCTGCCCGCGTGGATCGGCTACATGACGAAAGCGCTGAGCAACACACCCGAGTCCTTCATGTCGATGCCTGAAGGAATCGTTTCCGTTGCCTCGCCGGATGCTGGCAAGGGTCCGGCGCAAGAAGTGTTCTACCGGGAGAACGTCCCCGCGCAGATCGAGCCGGAACCGCCTGGCGACGACGTGCGCGCCGAGGATTGAACGCGGCGGCTGCGAGTGGATCGCCCGCGCATGGCGATCGCGCGGTTGCTCGCTAAGCGCAGGGCAGCCGCTCCTCGAGAGCGTACAATTCCTCGACCGTTTCACGGCGACGAACCAGATGGGCATGCTCGCCATCAACCAGCACCTCCGCCGCGCGCGGGCGTGAGTTGTAGTTCGAACTCATCGACATGCTGTAGGCGCCGGCCGACATGATTGCCAGCAGATCGCCCGCGGCGAGTGCCAGCTCCCGTCCACGGCCGAGAAAGTCACCCGATTCGCAGACCGGCCCAACGATCTCCCAGGGCCGGACAGGACCCTGGCGTGGAACGACGGGAACGATTTCGTGCCACGACCCATACAACGCTGGCCGAGCGAGATCGTTCATCGCCGCATCGACGATGGCGAAGCTCTTCGCGTCGCCCGGTTTCAGGTATTCGACACGCGTCAGCAGCACCCCTGCATTGCCGACCAGGCGCCGCCCAGGTTCGAGGATCACGCGCAGCTTTCGCCCGCGGAGCTGCGCCAGCAGCGGCTGCAGGTAATCCCTGACGGCGGGCGGCGCCTCGTCACGGTAACGTATTCCCAGCCCGCCGCCGAGATCGATGTGTTCCAGCGCAATGCCCTCCGTCGCCAGTCGGTCGATGAGCAGCAGGATCTTTTCGAGCGCCTCGACAAAGGGCGCGGCGTCGAGCAGTTGCGAACCGATGTGGCAATCGATTCCACTGACGCGCAGGTTGGCCAGGCGGGCAGCGCGCCGATAAAGTGGCAGTGCATCCTCATAGGCGACGCCAAACTTGTTTTCCTTGAGGCCGGTCGAGACGTAGGGGTGCGTCCGCGCGTCGACGTCCGGATTCACCCGCAGGCTGACCGGCGCCACCTTGCCGAGTTCGCCGGCGACTGCATCCAGGCGATCGAGTTCCGCCGCCGACTCGACGTTGAAGCAAAGGATGCCGGCACGCAGCGCCAGGCCCATTTCGCCCGCGCTCTTGCCGACTCCGGAAAAGACGATCCGCCGCGGATCGGCGCCGGCAGCGAGGACGCGCTTGAGTTCGCCACCGGAAACGATATCGAAACCAGCACCACGCCGGGCCAGAACGTCGAGCACGGCAAGGTTCGAGTTGGCTTTGACCGCGTAACAGACGAGCGCGTCGGTCCCTGCCAGTTCACCCTGGAACTCGTCGAGCGCGGCTTCGAGCGCATGTCGCGAATAGACCCAACACGGGGTACCGAAGCGCTCGGCAATCGCGGCGAGAGAAACCCCTTCAGCGTAGAGCACGCCGTCGCTGCGGGCAAAGGCACTCATCGCTGGGCCTCCGCAGCAGCCGTGCTAGAATCCGGGCGTGCGTGATTGTCTGCCGTCGTGCGCCCGGCGTCGGGTGCTGAAGGAGGCGTGACGGGTGCGGTCGCAACCGGCACCGCCTGCGGTTTCGGCGGCAGAAACAATCCACCGCGATTGCCACAACCGGCGAGCAAGACGAGGGCCAGTGTCACCGGCGCAAGGAATGACCACATAATTCGCCACGAAAAAATGCCGCAATGGTAGCACACATGGAAGAGCACGATTTCAACGCCCACGCCGAAGCGATCCTGTCCCGGATCGAAGCTGCCCTTGAACGCAGCGTTGCCGATCTCGACTTCGAACGAGTCGGCGACCAGATCTTGCAGATCGACTTCGCCGACGGCAGCAGGATCGTCGTCAATCGCCACGACGCAGCCCGCGAGATCTGGGTCGCGGCGCGTTCAGGCGGGTTTCACTACCGCTGGCAGGGAGACTGCTGGCGCGATACGCGCAATGGTTCCGAGTTGCTGTCGACGCTGTCGGATCTGGTTTCGACGCAGGCCGGCGAGCCCGTTGCCCTGCTCTGAGAGGCGGTGAAGCAGTCGTCGCGCGCAGGACAGGACACGGGACGGCAGCAAGGGCCCCGCTGCGACAGATTGCCGCAATGCCAACCATCACCCGGCTGGCGAACGTAGAATCGCCTGCTCCGCCAGCTGCCAAGGGCCGGCCGATCGATGCTGAGCAACAATCAGACTGTGGGACTGACACCAGTTGCGGGAAGCGAGAACCCGCTGCGGCGCCTCGTCGTCCTGCGCCGCATCGAGGTGCTGATGCAGGCGGTGGTGCTTGTCCTCGCCGTGGCATGGCTCAGAATCCCGCTCGACATCGTGCCCATGGCGGCAGTTACGGCCTTGCTGGCAGCAATCAACCTGGCTACCCAATGGCGGCTCGAACGGGGCCATCAGGCTGGCGACGGCGAAGTCCTGGCTCATCTGATCATCGACACCATGCTCCTCACCTTGCTGCTCTACTTTGCCGGCGGGTCGGCCAACCCTTTCATCTCGCTCTTCCTGTTGCCGGCAACGCTGGCAGCAGCAATGCTGCCGGCCCGTCATGCCTGGGCAATGGCCGGCGTCACCCTCGCCGCCTACACCTTCCTCATGTTCTGGAAGCTGCCGCTGCCACCGCCGCAAGGCGACCTCGCCCGCTTCGACGAGCTGCTGGCGCGCGCCACCGGCGGTGCCGGCGAACACGCGGCCCATGGCAGCAGCTTTGCCCTGCACGTACTGGGCATGTGGTTGAACTTCCTGATCAGCGTCGGCGTCGTCGCTTTCTTCGTCACGCGCATGGCTGCTGCCCTGAAGGCGCGTGAGCGGGAGTTGTCGGCGACGCGTGAAGAAGTCCTGCGCAGCGAGCAGATCCTTTCGCTCGGGACGCTGGCAGCCGGTGCCGCACACCAGCTCGGCACGCCGCTCGGAACCATGGCCGTGGTGCTGCGCGAGCTCGAGCTCAATCATCGCGACGACGTCGAGCTGAGCGAGGACATCGTCCTCCTGCGCGAGCAGGTCGATCGTTGCAAGCGGACCATCTCGCAGATCCTCGCCTCGACGGGACAGGGACGCGATGACAGTCTGCAGTCGCTGCCGCTCGATGCCTTCCTCCACCGCCTGCTGGACGACTGGCAGGTCATCCGCCCACACGCCCAACTCTGCGTGACCCTGCACGGGCCGCAGCCGGCGCCGCAGATCGCCGCCGAACGGACCCTCGCACAGGCGCTGTTGAACCTGCTCGACAACGCTGCCGATGCCAACACGGGTCACCCCGAGCCGCTTCGCTTTGCTGCCGACTGGGATGCCGAAAGCTGCCGCATCGAGATTCTGGATCGTGGTCCTGGTGTGGACGAGAGCAGCAGGAGCCGCCTTGGCAAGGCCTTCTTCAGCACCAAGAGCGATCCCGGGGCACGCCCGCTCGGCCTCGGTATCGGTCTGTTCCTGAGCAATGCGACCATCGAGCGCTTCGGCGGCCAGGTCGAACTCTTCAACCGCGACGATCCGCAGGGCGGCGCCTGCACGCGCGTCACACTGCCGCTCAAACGTCTGAAAGTCTGACCCATGCCCGATACACACCCGCCCCAAACGGATGACGAACGCTCGACCCTGTTGCTCGTGGATGATGACGAGGCGTTCCGCCGTGTGCTGGCCCGCGCGCTCGAGCGGCGGGGCTTCGCCGTGACGGTCGCCAGCAGCGTCCCGGCGGCGCTGGCCAAGGCGCAGGCACTGGCTCCCGAATGCGCCGTCGTCGACCTGAAGATGCCCGGTGAGTCGGGTCTGGTGTTGATCGAGAAACTGATCGAACTCGACCCGAACACCCGCGTCGTGATGCTCACCGGCTACGCCAGCATCGCGACGGCGGTGGAGGCGATCAAGCTCGGCGCCGTCCACTACCTGGCCAAACCCTGTGACGCCGATCAGGTTGTCGCGGCGCTCAACAAGGGCAGCGACGGTGACTCGGCAATTGCCATCGCCGGCTCGCCGCTGTCGGTCGACCGGCTCGAATGGGAACACATACAGCGCGTCCTCGCCGAGCAGAATGGCAACATTTCGGCAACCGCCCGCGCCCTGAAGATGCACCGCCGGACGCTGCAGCGCAAGCTCGGCAAACATCCGACGCGCGAGTAAGGCATGACGGCCGCCGATCCCCAGCCGGCAACGATGCGCATCGACAAATGGTTGTGGGCAGCGCGTTTCTACCGCACGCGCGCGCTTGCCGCGCAAGCTGTCACTGCCGGCCGTGTCCGGCGCGCCGGACGAGCGGTCAAGGCGGCCCACCTCGTGCGCTGCGGCGACGAGATCGAGATCACCATCGGCGACCTCAGGTGGACGATCACCGTCAGCACTCTCGAGCAGCATCGGCGCCCCGCCACTGAGGCCCGGCAACTGTACGAGGAGTCCCCCGCGAGCAGTGAACGGCGAGCTGCGCAGCTGGCCGCGCGTAGACTGTTGCCGGTTCCCGGCAGCGAGCCCGGCGGGCGACCGACGAAAAAGGCGGGAAGACTGATCAGGCGCTTCACCGAACGGGAATGAGACATCGAACTCGGCAACCGCGATCGCCAGGGACGCATCACGGCGCGCCGCGAGCGGTCGCGCGACCCGGGTACGGGGCACGACTGGCGCGATGAGCACACGGCTCCTGGCCGACGGCATCGTCGTCATCCACCTTCTCTTCATCGCCTTCGTCGTTGCTGGCGGCGCCCTCTGCCTGCGCTGGCCAAGGCTGGCATGGGCGCATGTGCCGGCCGCCTGCTGGGGAATCGCGGTCGAGATCACCGGCTGCATCTGCCCGTTGACTCCGCTCGAGAACGAGCTGCGCCAAGCAGCCGGCCAGGCAGGCTATGCCGGCGGTTTCATCGCGCATTACCTGCTTCCCGTCATCTATCCGCCGGGGCTGACGCGCGCCACCCAGTTGACGCTGGCTGGCGCGCTGATCGCCGTCAATCTCGCCTGCTACGGCTGGCTGATCCACCGCCAACGCAGCGCCGGCAGGACACGCCGCGAGCATCGCAAGGAATCCGGCGAAACCGTCGATTGAGCGCCGCGGCAGCGTCTTCGCCGCTCCCCGCGGCTAGCCGATCCTTTCGATCAGGTGTGCCTTGAGTTGCGCACGCCCGGACGGATTGGCGAGCGCGATGATCGTCGCCCCGGGGCTGACGACTTCATCGACCCGCGGATTGAAGACCCAGCTCCCATCCTCCTCACGCAAGGCAAGAAGGATGTAATCCGGACTGCGCAAGCGCAGATCGCCGACCCGGGTGGCAGGAAAACCCACCGGTACATGGACCTCCTCCAGCCGGACGTTCTTGTCGGAGCGCACCATTTCGTCGAGGAAGCTGACCACGTGCGGTCGCACCATTGCCGATGCCAGACGAATGCCGCCGGTGAAATCCGGCGAGATCACGGCATCGGCACCAACCTTGCGCATCTTCTCGACGTTGCGTGACTCCTGCGCTCGCGCCACGATCCGCAGATTGGGATTGAGCTGGCGGGCGGTGATGATGATCATCAGGTTGCGGGAATCGTCGCCGGTGACGGCGAACAGGCCGCGGGCATCGAAGATGTCGGCCGCCTCGAGGAGATCGTCGTCGGATGCGTCCCCCTGCAGGTAGAGCAGCCCCGGAAACTTGTCCAGGTTGTCCTCGAAGCGCGCCTCCTCGGTGTCGATGGCGACGAAGTGCCGCCCGGTGTTCTGCAACTCGCCGCCAACGCTGCGGCCAACCCTGCCGAAACCGCAGATGATGAAATGCTGGCGCAGTTTCTGGATGCGTTTTTCCATTCGTCGTCTCCGCAGGGAATGGTCGAGATCCTTCTCGAGAAAGAACACGGACAGGCTGGTGAAGAGGAAGGTCAACGCGCCGAGACCGGAAACGGCGACGAAACCGGCGAAGACGCGGTCGGCAAGCGTCGGCAGCGGCACGATCTCGCCGTAACCAACCGTCGAGATGGTGATCAGGGTCATGTACAGGGCGTCGGACCAGTCGCTGTGGTCGCCGCCAATGTGGTAGAAACCGACGGTGCCAATGCCAACCAGCATCAGAACGACACACGCCGCCCAGATGATGCGGACGACGATGCGCTGCAGCTGCATGGCGACACGCAGTTCCGACTCGCGCAGCCGGCGCCGGCGGCGCGCCCGGCGAAGTGCCGGCAATGGACTGGTGAAGATGGGCAATGAACCGACACCCTCCCTTGGCAAACAGCGGCGTACCGCGACAGGCAAGCGCCCAGATGGCGATCCGGAACCATCCCGTACCGTATCGCACGGCGCGCGAGACTCGCACATTTGCGGTTGCTTGTCCACCAGGCGCCTGTCGGCCTGCCCACCCGTATCGACGATTCCCGCCGACGGTCGTCGGCAGGCTGCTAGAATTCGCGGAGGAGGGGGGAGCGATGGAAGGTGAGACCATCCGGCATGTCGAGGAATGGGGCAGACCGCGAACCGTGGTGCTGCTCACGCTGCTGCTCCTCGCCGCGCTGTGGACGGTTGTCGTCGTTTCAGTGGTCGTCGCCCGCCACGACAGCCTTGCAGCCACCGGCAGGAGACTGCAGCAATTGACGCACGCGATCGAGGAGCAGACACGGCAGCAGTTTCGCCTGATCGACACGGTTCTCGTCGCCAGCGAGCTCTGGCTGCAGGCGCAGCCCGCCCGCTCGCCGGACAGCGACCCCGCCGTGCGCCAGCTGCTCGACCGTCTGCGGGCGAGCAGCGGCAAGTTCTTCGATGTTCAGTTGCGGCCGGCCGACAGCCGATCGATCCCGGTCCCCGACAGGCAAACCCCCTGGGCAGCAGACCCCGTCGGCAGCGATCGTCCAACGGAGGTTTTCGGTCTGTCGATCGGGCAGCCGATCGCTGACCCGGCAACGGGCCGGGTCGATCTGCCGGTCGCCCGCGCGCCGAGTGACCCGGGCGCGAACGCCCAGCAGGTGATGGCGATGGTCGACCTGGAGATGCTCAGCCGCAGCTACGAGGCCGAGCGGCCGCGGCCGGATGGCGTGATCATCGCCCTGCTCTCGCTTGAAGGCACGGTTCTGGCGCAGGCTGGCGACGACTGGCAGCGCGCTCATTCGCTTGCCGGAGGGCCGCTGTTCGGCCTCCACCTGCCGCATCAGCGGCGTGCCTTCGTCGTCCTGGGTGCGGACGGCGGCGAGCATCCGCGGCTCCTGGCGAGTTACTCCGCGCTCCCGGACCTGCCTCTCGTCGTCGTCGTCAGCGAGGACTACGAGACGGCCCTGGCGGGCTGGAAACGACAAAGCCTGTGGACCATTCTGCTGGCCCTGGGCATGACGATCCCGCTGACCGTCGTTGCCTGGCGATCGCTGCGCCTGCTCCGCAGGCTCGCCGAGGACCGCACGCAGATGCGGCAGCTGGCGATCTCGGACCAGCTCACCGGGGTCAGCAGCCGGCAGCACTTCGTCGCCATGCTTGGCGACGAACTCATGCGGCGGCAGAACCGGCCGCTGCCGCTCGCCGTCATGCTCCTCGACATCGATTTCTTCCGCCGCATCAATGACGGCTACGGCCATGCCGTCGGTGATCAGGTCCTGCGTGCCGTCGCCCAGGCTGCCAAACGCGCACTGCGCCAGCGGGATCTGCTGGCCCGGTTTGGTGGCGGACAGTTCGCCGTTCTGCTGCCGGATACCGAGATCGCAGAAGCACTGCTGGTCGCCAACCGGATTCGTGCGCAGATCGGCGAAATCGCCATTCCGACCGAGAATGGCACCGTCCGTTTCAGTATCAGCGTCGGCGCCAGTGAAAGCACGGCCGCCGACGGGTCCACGGACGAGCTCCTCAGGCGGGCAGCGCAGGCACTGCAGTCCGCCGCTGCAGCCGGCCACGACCGCGTCGTCGCGGGCTGACCAGCGACGAAACTGACGGCGGACCCGGTACCGCCCGGCTGCGGCAGCAGCAGCGGGCGATGGCTGAGCCTCAGGCCGGGCCGTCGACGCGAGACTACCGCCCCTTCCACGACACCTGCCGCTTGGCGATGAAGGCATCGATGCCTTCGCCGGCATCTTCAGTCATCATGTTGCAGGTCATCACCTCGGAAGCGTACTGATAGGCTGCCTCGAGCCCCATCTCGAGCTGCCGGTAGAACATCTGCTTGCCCATGCCGACGGCCACCGACGACTTCGCCAGGATCGCCCGGGCAAGGAGTCCCACTTCGGCATCGAGCGCGTCACTGGCGACGACGCGGTTGACCAGTCCCTGTTGCAGCGCCGTCCGGGCGTCGATGAAATCGCCCGTGAGCAGCATCTCGAGCGCCTGCTTGCGGCCCAGGTTGCGCGACAGTCCGACGGCCGGAGTGGCACAGAAGAGGCCGACATTGATCCCCGACGTGGCGAAGCGCGCACTGTCGGCAGCGACTGCCAGGTCACACATGGAAACGAGCTGGCAGCCGGCAGCGGTGGCGATGCCCTGGACGCGCGCGATCACCGGCTGCGGCATCCGCGTCAGGCTCATCATCATCCGGCCACAACTGCGGAACAGCTCGTGGAGGAAAGCCCGGTCATGATTCGCCCGCATCTCCTTCAGGTCGTGGCCGGCACAGAAGGCCTTGCCGGCTCCGGCAATGACCACGACGCGCAGCGCCGGATCGGCCGCGATCGCGTCGAGCTCCTTCTGCAGGGCGACGATCATCGCTTGCGACAGGGCATTGAACTGGCTGCCGCGGTTCAACGTCAGCGTGCTGACGCCCGCTTCATCGACACGCAGGACGTAGGGTTCAATCGTGCTGCTCGGGGTGTTCATTGATATCTCCTGGTCGTTGGTCGCTGCTACGCCGGCGCTGGGTGACGGCGGCGGCGGCTGGCTTCCGCCCACCGCCGCCCCCGACAGCCGGCGGGCGTTCACTCGATGGCGGCAGTGGATTTCGCCTGCTCGCGCAGAACGTACTTCTGAATCTTGCCGGTCGAGGTCTTCGGCAACGTGCAAAGGACCACCCGCTTCGGCACCTTGAAGCGTGCCATGTGCTGCCGACAGAACTCGATCACTTCCTGCTCGCTGACCGTCATGCCTTCACGCAGTTCGAGGAAGGCGCACGGCACCTCGCCCCAGGTCGGATCGGGGGTGGCGACGACCGCGGCGGCAATCACTGCCGGGTGCCGGTAGAGCACGTCCTCGACCTCGATCGACGAGATGTTCTCGCCGCCAGAGATGATCACGTCCTTGGAACGGTCCTTGATCTTGACGTAGCCGTCGGCATGCATGACCGCCAGATCGCCCGTGTGATACCAGCCGCCAGCGAAGGACTCCTCGCTCGCCTTCGGGTTCTTCAGGTAGCCCTTCATCACCAGGTTGCCGCGGAACATGATCTCGCCCATCGTCTCACCATCCCACGGTACCGCCGCCATGTTGACCGGATCGAGAACCGTGATCCCCTCCTGCGCATGGTAGCGCACGCCCTGTCGGCCATTGAGCTCGACCTGCTCGGCCAGCGGCCGACTGCTCCAGTCGCCGTGCTTGGCGCAGACAGCCGCCGGGCCGTAGGTTTCGGTGAGGCCGTAGACATGCGTCAGGTCGATACCGATGTTGGCCATCGCCTCGATCACCGCTGCCGGCGGGGGTGCGGCGGCGATCAGTCCGGAGACCTTCTGGCTGATGCCGGCACGCAGTTCCGCCGGGCAGTTGGCCATCAAGCTGTGCACGATCGGCGCCCCACAGTAATGGGTCACCCCGTGCTCGCGCATGGCATCGAAGATCAGTTTCGGGTCTACCCGACGCAGGCAGACATTGGTACCCGCGTTGGCGGCCATGGTCCACACGAAGCACCAGCCGTTGCAATGAAACATCGGCAGCGTCCACAGGTAAACCGAATGCGGCGGCATGCCCCAGCTGACGATGTTGCTCATCGAGTTGAGATAGGCGCCACGGTGGTGATAGACGACGCCCTTCGGATTGCCGGTGGTCCCGGACGTGTAATTGAGCGAAATGGCGTCCCACTCGTCGTCCGGACCCCGCCACGGGAAATCCGGACTGCCGCCGGCGATGAATTCCTCGTACTCGCGCGTCCCCAGCCGGTCACCAGGACCGCCGTACTCCGGGTCGTCGACGTCGATCACCAGGATCTCGCGCTGGCAGGCAGCCAAGGCCTTGCGCACGGTCGGCGAGTACTCGCGGTCGGTGAGCAGCACCTTCGCCTCGCCGTGCTCGAGCATGAAGGCGATCGTCTCGGCATCGAGCCGCGTGTTCAGCGTGTTGAGCACGGCACCCGTGGCCGGCACCCCGAAGTGACATTCGATCATTTCCGGTGTGTTGTTGAGCATTGCCGCCACCGTATCGCCTTCGCCGACGCCGTGCGCGGCGAGCGCGGAAGCGAGTTGCCGGCAGCGAGCAAAGGTCTGCCGCCAACTCTGGCGCCGCTGCCCGTGAATCACCGCGACGCGCTCGGGATAGACATAGGCGCTGCGCTCGACGAAGGTCAGCGGCGTCAGTGGCGTGTAGTTGGCAGGATTCTTGTCAAGCCCCACCCGGTACATGTTCGGCATCCCCAGCTTCTCCTCTCTGAAAATAGGTGTCATTCCTGTTGCTCTGCCGTGACACGGCAGCTTTTCAGCCTGCCACGTTTCTCGACCTCATACAACCAGGCCAGCAACTCGTTGCCGAGTTGCGTGCTCGCTGCCAGCATCGCGCCCACCCCCCCGCGGGCGTCGGCACTGCTCGCCGGCTGTTCGACTGCCAGCGCTTTCTCGGCGATGATCCGCTGTCTCGTGTCGAGCAGGGTCGCCTGCCCCTGCAACAGCGCGCTGCTCTGCTGCGGCGTGGCGAAGAGCTGCGAGAACTCCTGCAGTTCGATGCGCAAGCGGCAGGTGTTCGCGTTGCGGCCACGTGCCGCGCTGAGCCCGAGCTGCTGCCGCAGCCGCTGCTCGAGCATTTGCGCCGGCGAGGCGGCCCAACGACTGGCAGCGTAGCTGCGCAAGCGCAGCGGCTCATCATAGAGCAGGCGATACTCGATCGTCAGCGCATCGAACCAGTAAGGCAGCCTTGTCTCGAGCGCGATCCCCGACCAGCGCTCGCCTTCGGTCAGCCGCGCCGGCGGCGGTCCCAGATCGTAGACATCCGCCCGCTGCGGACTGCGCACGCCGCTGCAGGCCACCAACAGGCCGGCGGCAAGAAGGCTGGCAAACCTCGTCATCGACCCACCCCGGGCATCGCAGGCGCGACAAAACCGGCCTCACCCGGACCCGGTGCATGCGGGGGGGGGCCGAAGATGATGCTCTGCGGCGACTCCTCGAGCATCTGCAGCACCCGGTTGAGCTGACGCGAGTTCGCCGACAGCTCACCGCTGACCTCTTCCAGGCGCGTCACCAAGGCGGCGATACCGCCCGGAGACGGTTCGCCGATCAGCCTCCCGAGGCGTTCGCCCACCGGCTGCAGACTGCTTGCCAGGCGGCGCGACTCGAGCAACAGCGGCGCCGCCTCGGCAGCAGCCCGGTCGGCGTGTGCCAGAGCGCTGCCCAGCAGGCGAAGGTTTTCGTCCGTCAGCAGTTTGCGCAACTGCCGCGCCACCTCCGCGGTGTTGCTCGTCGTCGCATCCAGGTTGGCGAGAATCCCGGCCAGGTGCTGCCGGTTGGCGTCGTCGAGAACGAGGTTGGCCCGCTCCAGAAAGTCCCGCGCCTGACGCAGCGTCGCGCCACCGACGTCCGAGAGTTCCTCGATCAGCGAGGACTGCATGGTGATGCGCGGCGGGCCACCGTCGTCGCCAGCGAGTGGCGTCGGATCCTTGCCATTGTCCTCGAGCAGGATGTGCGCGATGCCCGTGATCCCTTGGTAGCCAAGGCGCGCGGTGGTGTTCCTGGTCACCGGGACATTGCGGTCCACGCTGATGCGGATCAGGATGTTGCGCGCCTCTGCAGGGTCGAGTTCGATCGCTTCCACCTTGCCGACCCGGATGCCGCGATAACGTACCTGCCCCTGCAGGTTGAGGCCGGTGACATTGTGCCGGCTGACCACCGTATAGTCCGTCGTCGCTTCGTGTTTGCCACCGAACCACCAGACTGCGAGGACCACTGCCAGACCAAGCAGCAGGGTGAACAGGCCAGCCACCAGCGCATGCGCCCGGTTCTCCATGCTCAGCCCTGCACCTGCCGGATCGCCGCCGCCGCGCGTCCGGAATCGAAGAAGTTGCGGACGAAGGGATGATCGACCGCCGCAACCTCTGCTGCCGTGCCGCAGGCGACGATCCGCTGATCCGCCAGTACCGCCAGGCGGGTCGCGAGACCGGCCAGCGTTTCCGGGTCGTGCGTCACCATCACCACCGTGAAACCCAGCTCCTTCTGCAACATACGCAGCAGCTTGACGAAGCTCTCGCTGCGATCAGGATCGAGACCAGCCGTCGGCTCGTCGAGGACCAGCAGTTCGGGCTCGAGCGACAGGGCGCGCGCCAGTGCCACGCGCTTGACCATGCCGCCCGACAACTCGGCCGGCATCAGCCGCGCGTGCCGTGCTTCGAGTTCGACCATGGCGAGCTTGAGAAATACCAGATCAGCGACCATCCCTTCATCGAGAGTGTGCAGTTCCCGCAAGGGAAAAGCAATGTTGTCGAAGACCGACAGCGCCGAGAACAGCGCGCCCTGCTGGAAGAGCATGCCGAAGCGCCGGCGCAGGGCGCGTCGGCGTTGCGGATCGGTATCGAGCACCGACTGGCCGAACAGCCGTACCGTTCCCCGGCTCGGTGCCAGCAACCCGACCATCTCGCGCAGCAACGTGGTCTTCCCGCTGCCCGAACCACCGACCAGTCCAAGCATTTGCCCCGCCTCGATGTCGAGATCGATGTCACGATGAACGACGAGATCATCGAACTGCGTGTACAGCCCGCGAATCTCGATCACGGGCGGCAGCAACCGGTCGGCAGCGGGCGACGCGCTCATCAAGGCAGCCCCAGTCCGCGCGTCGCGACTGCGAAGACCGCGTCGACGAGGATCGCCACCGTGATCGAGCATACCACCGAACTCGTCGTCAACGCGGACAGGCTTTCGGTGTTCGGTTTGACCCTGAGCCCGAAGTGGCAGGCGATCAGCGCGATGAGCACGCCGAACACCAGCCCCTTGCAGAGGCCAATCCAGACATTCGCCACCGGCACCACGCGCGGCAGCGTGTCGATGAAGTACGCGTAGGAGAGCCCCATCTGCAACTTGGCAGCGATCATGCCACCGATGATGCCGGCAGCGGAACACCAGATCACGAGCAACGGCATGGCAACGGCCAGTGCCAGCACCTTCGGCAACAGCAGACGCTGACTGCGCGACACACCCATCGTCGCCAGCGCATCGATCTCCTCGGTCACGCGCATGACGCCGATCTGGGCGGTCATCGCCGAGCCGGAACGGCCGGCGACCAGCACCGCGACGAGCATCGGACCGAGTTCGCGAACGATGCTGATGCCGAGCAGATTGACGATGAAGACGTCGGCGCCGAAGGTCTTCAGCTGCAGTGCCGACAGGTAGGAAAGGACGATGCCGATGAGGAAGCCGATCAGCGCAATCACCGGCAAGGCCCGCGCGCCGCTCTTGTAGAGGTTGGCCGAAAACTCCCTCCAGGGTATCTCGCGCGGGTGAACGCAGAGGTAGCCCAGATCGAGGACCAGTTGGCCGATGAGCGCGATGATCTCGACCAGATGACGAAAAGCCGCCAGCGAAAGCTGACCCAGCGCTGCGATAGGAGCCAGAGCATCGCGCACTTGCGGCACCACCGCCGGCTCGCTGGAGATCGCAGCGACCCTTTCGAGCAGGGCCCGGTGCTCGTCTGACAGCGCCACCGAGGCCGGCCACTGCCGGCCCCAGACCCGCCAGAGCAGAGTCGCCCCGGCGCTGTCGAGGCGCGACACCAAGTGCAAGTCCCACGCAGGGTTGCCGGTCGCCAGTTGCCGCACGCGCAACTCGAAAGCAGCGATCGGCTGCGGCATCGTCGCCAGACGCCAGTCTCCCGCGAGCACGAGTTGCCGGGCACCCGCCTCATCGACCACATCGATCGTCGCCGCGGTCATTGCTGCGTTCAGCGACCGGCGACGGTTCTGCTTCCGGCTTGCGCCGACGTGCTGTTCACTCGCTCACTCCCCGTTCGGAAAAGGCGTTCCCCCGCCTGCCACGGGCAACCACTCGTACCCGCGCCGGCTACGACTTCTGCAGCAGTTCCAACTGCACCACCTTGTCGCGCGGCACCGTGCCGATCTTCAGCGTGATGCCGATGCGACGCCAGAAGGTCACCTCATCCGCCAATGCGGTGGCGGTGATCGGATTGCCCGCCTGCCAACGCGCCGGCAGATCGAGTTCGAAGCCATCGGCTGCTTCCCTGACCGACATCTCGGGCAACGGATGGTCGTCGCGTGCCCGGTGCAACAGCGCCGCCAGCCGCAGACAGAAGAGGAGTCGCCAGTTGGGATCGCCCGCCGGCATCGCCGCGAGCTTCTGCAGCTTGCCACGCTGACCGAGAACCAGCAGGGCCAGCCGGGCCTGATCACGCTTCGAGAATCCCGACATGTCGGCATGTCCCAGAATGTACGCGCCGTGCTTGTGGAACTGGCTGTGCGCCACCGACACACCGATCTCGTGCAGCGAGACCGCCCAGCGCAAGAAGTGCACATCGTTCTCGTGCGCGAGATCATCGAGCTTGATCATCTGGCCAAGAATGAGCAGGGCCGTGCGCTCGACCCGCCTGACCTGCGTCTCGTCGACCTGATAGCGCTGCATGAACTGGGCCACCGTCGTGTCGCGCGTGTCGTGACGAGCGAAGCGCCCGAGCAGGTCGTAGAGCACACCCAGCGGCAGTGCACCATCGGAATAGGTCATGCGCTCGAGTCCCATCTCGGCGAACACGGCTGACATGATGGCGACGGCACCGGGCAGGATGAGGCAGCGATCCGGACGCATGCCGTGCAGGTTCAGCGCCTCCGCCGACCCGGCGCGTATCAGCAACTGACGCAGCCTGGCCAGCCCCTCGCTGGTGATGCCACTTTCCCCCTGCGGGTTGAGAGCGTTCATCTCCAGCAGCGTGGTGATTTCCTGCGCCGCGCCGGAGGATCCGACGGCTTCGCCCCAGCCGCGGCGCTGGTAGTCGACCACGATGGCCTCGACCTCGCGCGCCGCCGACACCTCGGCCGCGTACAGGCGCTTCTTGTCGACCTTGCCGTCGGGAAAAAAGCGTTGGCGATAGCTGATGCCGCCCATGAACAACGATTCCATCAACGCCGGCTCGGTGCCCTCGCCAATGATGAATTCGGTCGACCCGCCACCAATATCCACCACCAGGCGACGGTGATTCGCCGCCGGCAGGGCATTTGCGGCACCGATGAAGATCAGCCGCGCTTCCTCACGGCCGCCGATGATCTCGATCGGAAATCCCAACGCTGCCTCAGCCTGCAACAGCACCAGTGGCGCGTTCCGTGCGACCCGCATGGCATCGGTCGTCACCGCCCGCACGGCGTCCGGCGCAAAACCGCGCAGGCGTTCGCCGAAGCGGCGCAGCGCGGCGATCGCGCGCTGTTGCGAAGCATGATCGAGCAGCTTCTCGCGGGTGAGACCGGAACCCAGGCGAACCGTCTCGCGCAGGGTATCCAGCGGGTGAATCTGTTCGCCAACGATGCGCCCGACCTGGACTCGGAAGCTGTTGGAACCCAGGTCCACACCGGCTATCAGTTCGTAACTCATGGCTGTTCCTCTTCGCCCGCACGACAGGTGCTCTGCCCGGGCCCGGCATTCTAGCATTCCCCGGGCTTCGCCCCGGTCGGTCCGGCCGACCGCGAGGCGCCGGCGCTGCAGCGCCGACAGCCCGCCGACCGGGAAGAAAATGGCCGCCGGCGGACCCGTGCGCAGCCTATCGCTGTAATATGTCCGCCTGCACTTGAACCCTTGTCCGAGCCATCCTTCTTGACGGAACCGATCGATGAACATAGTTGCCACGACCAGCGAGACACCTCCCCTTCAGGCACCCACCGGCTTTCCGCCGGAGTACTTCCAGAATCGCGAGATGAGTTTGCTGGCGTTCAACCGGCGGGTCCTGTGGCAGGCCAAGAACCCACGAACACCCTTGCTCGAGCGACTGCGCTTCCTGTGTATCGTCAGCAGCAATCTCGACGAATTCTTCGAGATTCGCGAGGCTGGCATCAAGGAACAGCTGAAGCTGAACTCGGTGGCGATCACCACCGATGGCAAGACGGCACGCGAGGTCTACCAGCTGGTGTGCGAGGAGGTTCATGCCATCGTCAGGGAGCAGTATGCACTGCTCAACGAAGAAGTCCTGCCACAGCTTGCTGCCGAAGGCATTCGCTTCCTCAAGCGGGCAGACTGGAATGTCGAACAGCGTGAATGGATCAGGGAGTTCTTTTTCCGCGAGGTGATGCCGGTCATCACGCCGATCGGCCTCGACCCGTCGCACCCCTTCCCGCGCGTGCTCAACAAGAGTCTCAACTTCGCCGTCGAACTCGAGGGGCGCGACGCCTTCGGGCGCAGCTCGGGCGCAGCGATCGTGCAGGCGCCGCGCGTCCTGCCGCGCGTCATCCGTTTGCCGCGCGAACTGGGCAGCAGCGAGTACTCCTTCGTCTTCCTGTCGTCGATCCTGCACGAGTTCGTGCACGAGTTGTTCGCCGGCATGAAAGTGCTGGGTTGTTACCAGTTTCGCGTCACGCGCAACAGCGACCTGTTCGTCGACGAGGAAGAAGTCAAGAACCTGCGCGCCAAGATCCAGGGCGAATTGCCGCAGCGCCATTTCGGCGACGCCGTCCGCCTGGAAGTCGCGAACAGCTGCTCGGAAGCGATGACGCAGTTCCTCCTCGGCCAGTTCAATCTGACCGAAACCGACCTCTATCGCGTCGCCGGCCCGGTCAACCTGGTCCGCCTGATGCAGGTTCCGGACTGGGTGGTGCGCCAGGATCTCAAGTTCCAACCCTTCACACCGGGCGTACCGAAGGCACTGCAGAAGTGCCAGAGCGTCTTCGACGGCATCCGTGGCGGTGACATCCTGCTGCATCACCCCTACCAGAGCTTCAACCCGGTGATCGAAATGCTCGAGCAGTCGGCGGTCGACCCGCAGGTCGTGGCGATCAAGATGACGGTCTACCGCACGGGTACCGACTCGGTGCTGATGCAGTCGCTGTTGCGCGCTGCGCAGAACGGCAAGGAGGTCACCGTCGTCGTCGAGCTGATGGCGCGTTTCGACGAGGAGGCGAACATCGGTTGGGCAACCAAGCTCGAGGAAGTCGGCGCGCACGTCGTCTATGGTGTCTTCGGCTACAAGGTCCATGCCAAGATGCTGATGGTCGTCCGCCGTGAGGAGAGCAATGGCGGCGGCAGCGTTCTCCGCCGTTACGTCCATCTCGGAACCGGCAACTACCATCCGAAGACCGCCCGCCTGTATTCCGACTTCGGCCTGCTCACCTGCAACGAGGAGATCTGCGCCGACACCAACGAGGTCTTCAAGCAGCTCACTGGCCTCGGCCGCGCACAGACGCTGACCCACCTGTGGCAGGCACCGTTCACGCTGCAGCCCAACGTCGTCGCGGCAATACGGGCCGAGGCGGAAGCGGCGCGTGCCGGCAAGCGTTCGCGAATCATCGCCAAGATGAACTCGCTGCTCGAACCGGAAACCATCGCCACCCTCTACGAGGCCTCGCAGGCCGGCGTCAAGGTCGACCTCATCGTGCGCGGTGTCTGTGGCTTGCGGGCGGGTGTCAAGGGCCTGTCCGACAACATCAATGTGCGCTCGATCATTGGCCGCCAGCTCGAGCACCATCGCGTCTTCTATTTTTACGCCGGCGGCGAGGAGAAGGTCTATCTGTCGAGCGCCGACTGGATGGAACGGAACTTCTTCCGGCGGATCGAGCTGGCTTTCCCGGTCCTCGATCGCAAGCTGAAGCGGCGGGTGATGAGCGAAGGCCTGCAGATCTACCTCAGCGACAACGCCCTTGCCTGGGAACTCGGGCCTGACGGCACCTACCACCAGAAGCGTGGTTCGCGCACCAGCCCGCATTCCTCGCAGGCCGAGCTGATCGAACTCCTCAAGGGGTAGCGCTGCACGACCACAGGCGCCGGCTGCCGGGTTGCGGCCGCCGGCTGCTGCCGGCGTCAGGCGCGGCGCGCGCCAACGACTCCGTGCACCGCGTGCAGCAGCGCAAGCGTCCGCTCGAGTTGCGGGATGCTGCTGACCTCGGCGGTGAAACTCATGTGCGCGTTGCCCTGGCGCGACTGTGTGTTCACCGCGATGACGTTGATCCTTTCCCGCGCCAGCACATCCGACACATCGCGCAGCAGGCCCTGCCGGTCATGGGCATCGATGACGATATCCACGGCGAAGACCGCTTCGCTGCCAGCGCCCCAGCTCGTTTCGATCAGCCGCTCCGGGTGCATCGCCTGCAGGTTCACGAGATTGCTGCAGTCGGCACGGTGGACCGAAACGCCACGACCGCGCGTGACGAAGCCGACGATCGGGTCCGGTGGCGCCGGCTTGCAGCAACCCGCAAGCTGTGTCAGGAGACGACCGACGCCGACGATCAGGATTCCCTTCTCCGCCACGTCACTGTCGCGTTGCCGGCGCACCGTCAGTTCATCCGGCACGCGGTCCTCGACGGGCTCCTCGCTGGCACGTACTGCCGCCTGCAACTGCCGCATGTTCAGCGTCGCGCGCGCCATCGCGATGAAGAGGTCGTCGCTGCGCGCGAGCCCGAGACGGACGGCCAGGTCATCGAGGTTGAGCCCGGGCTGTCCCAGCCGCTGCAGTTCGCGTTGCACCAGCGCCCGCCCCTCGGCCAGGGTGTCGTCGAGCGCCAGGCTGGCGAACCACTGCCGGACCTTGAGCCGCGAGCGATGAGTGAACAGATAGCCGAGCGTCGGGTTGAGCCAGTCACGTGACGGCCCGCCCTGCTTGGCGAGGACGATCTCGACGCGCTGCCCGGTCGCCAGCTGCGTATTCAAGGGCACCAGCGCACCGTCGACCTTGGCGCCGCGGCAGCGATGGCCGACGTCGGTGTGCACGCGATAGGCGAAATCGACCGGTGTCGCGCCCCGCGGCAGATCGACGACCCGTCCCTGCGGCGTCAGGACGTAGACCGTCTCATCGAAGGCCGCCTCCTTGTAATGCCGGACCCAGTCGGATGCGTCCGCCACCTCCTCGCGCCAGGTCAGCAACTGACGCAGCCAGGCGATCTTCTCGTCGTAGCGGTCCTCGGGCGTCGCGCGGCCGCCCTCCTTGTAGCGCCAGTGCGCGGCAACGCCCAGCTCGGCATGGCGATGCATGTCACGTGTGCGGATCTGCACCTCGAGCGCGCGGCCATCGGCGCAGTGCACCGCGGTATGCAACGAACGATAGTCGTTGCCCTTCGGATGCGCGATGTAGTCGTCGAACTCCCTGGCGATCGGCGACCAGATGTGGTGCACGATGCCGAGTGCCGTGTAGCAGTCACGCACCTCGTCGACGATGACACGGAGTGCTCGCACGTCGTAGACCTCAGCGAAGCCCACCCCCTTCTTGCGCATCTTGTTCCAGATGCTGTAGATGTGTTTCGGGCGACCGTAGACCTCGGCGTGAGCGACACCGGCGGCCTGCAGCTCTTCCTGCAGGCGGGCGCTCGCGGTGGCGATGAACTGCTCCCGCTCGACACGCTTCTCGTCGAGGTGGCGCGCGATATCCTTGTATATCTCCGGGTGCAGAAAGCGGAACGACAGGTCTTCGAGCTCCCACTTCAGCTCCCAGACACCAAGCCGGTTGGCCAGAGGTGCGTAAAGCTCGAGCGTCTCACGTGCCACCGGCACCCGCAGCTCGTCCGCCTCGGCGGCAAAATGACGCAGGGTCTGCGTCCGCGAAGCGAGCCGCAGGAGGACGACGCGAATGTCCTCGACCGTCGCCAGCAGCATCTTGCGCAGGATTTCGACCTGCGCCTTCATCTCCTGCGGGTTGCTCTCGGCGCTCGCCGCCGAATGCGCGCTGAATTTGCGCGTGATCGGCCGCATCCGGTCGAGGCGCGAAATGCCACCGACCAGATGCGCGACGCCGCTGCCAAAGCTCGACTCGATCTGTGCCAGACCGCGTTCCTGCAGTGCCGGCACGGCAAAGAGCAGTGCCGCCAGCCGTGAATCGGCGTCCAGCTTGAGTCCGGCGACGATCAGCGCCATTCCCAGCGCATGTCCCCAGACCTCCTCGCCGCTGCCCAGCAGACGGTCGCCATAGACCGCGCGCGCGTACTCGACCGCCCGCCACAGCCGATCCGTGGCAGCGGCCGGCAGACCTTCTCCGAGCGCCTGCAGCGACTGCGCGGGATCACCGTGTGCGGCGAGCGAGTGGAGGACGGAAACCATTGGCCGATTATAAGGGCGCCGCTGGCCATTCATGCATAATGCGCCTTTGGCCACTGCCCGCCAGCGATGCACGCTCGCCTGCAGAACCCTTACCTGCTGCTCGTCCTGACCGTTCTCTTCTGGTCCGGCAACATGGTCATCGGCCGCGCGCTGCGCGAGCAGGTGCCGCCGCTGGCGCTCGCCTTCTGGCGCTGGGCCATCGCCTTCGCGCTCGTCCTGCCGCTGGCGTTGCCCCATCTGCGGGCGCAATGGCCACTGCTGCGCGCGCACTGGAAAGCGGTGAGCGTGCTCGGACTTCTCGGTGTCGGCGGCTACAACACGCTGGCCTACATCGGCTTGCAATACACCCCGGCAACCAACGCCGCACTGCTCAATTCCTTCATCCCGATCGCCACGATCGCCCTCTCCTGGGCCTTTCTCGGCAAGCATCTGCGAACCACCGACTGGCTCGGCGTGCTCATCTCCTTCGCCGGCGTCAGCATCATCGTCAGCCAGGGCGATCCGGTCCGTCTCGCACGACTGGGCTTCAACGTCGGTGACCTGTGGATGCTCGTTGCCGTCTTCACCTGGGCGCTGTATACCATCGGCCTGCAGTGGCGACCGGCCGCTGTCGACCCGATGCTGCTGCTCGCCGCGTTCACCCTCGTCGGCTTGACGGCGCTGGCCCCTGCCTACGCCTGGGAGGTCGCGCAGGGACGGACGATCACAGTCTCGCCGGCGACGCTGGCGGGGATCGCCTACACCGGCATCTTCCCCGGTTTCCTCGGTTACGTGTTCTACAACCGCGCCGTCGGTGAGGTCGGCGCGAGCAGGGCCAGCCTCTTCCTGCACCTGATGCCCGTCTTCGCAACCATCCTCTCGGCCATCTTCCTTGCCGAGATGCCGCAGGCGTACCACTATCTCGGCATCGCGCTGATCTTCGCCGGCATCTACCTGACGACGGCGACGTCCGGCGGGGCACCCGCGAGATGATCGGCAAACTGATCGGCTGGCTGAGGAAGCGCCGCGAACCAGCCCGCATCCCCGACGAACTGTGGCTCGAGGTCCGTTCGCGACTGCCTTTCGTCGCCTGTCTCGACGGCGATGAGCAACTGCGCTTGCGGCGGCTGGCCGAGGACTTCCTTGCCGAAAAGGAGTTCACCGCCGTCGCCGACTTCGAACTGGACGACGCCATCTGCGTCTCGATCGCCGTCCAGGGATGCCTGCCGATCCTCAACCTCGGCCTCGGCCACTACTCCGGCTGGGTCGGCATCATCGTCTACGCCGACGAGTTCATCATCCCGCGCTGCATCGAGGATGAATTCGGCGTCGTACACGAGTATCAGGAGCTGGCGTCGGGCGAGGCCTGGGAGGGCGGTCCGCTGTTGATTTCCTGGCGCGACGCACAGATGGCGGGTGACGGCTACAACGTCGTCATCCACGAGTTCGCACACAAGCTCGACATGCGCAACGGCGAAGCCAACGGCATGCCGCCGCTGCCGCCGGGCATCTCGGCCGCCGCCTGGCAGACGGTTCTTCTTGCCAGCTACGAAGCCTTCTGCGCCGCCGTCGAGCGAGCCGACCGCAGCGGCGAGGAAACCGTCTTCGACCCGTACGCCGCCGAGAACCCCGGTGAATTCTTCGCCGTCATGAGCGAAGCCTTCTTCGAGACACCGCAAGAGCTGCTGGCCGAATTTCCCGACCTCTATGCCAACCTGAAGCGCTTCTACCGGCAGGATCCGGCGGCGCGGCTGCGGCCGCCGGCCGGGCTTTCCGGGACGGGCTGCGGCGAGAGCTCAGAAGCCATGCCGGACCTGTGACAGGAAGGACTTAGCCCGCTCATGCCCGGGATTCGAGAAGAAGCCCTCGGGCGTGGTGTCCTCGAGAATCACTCCTTCGTCGAAGAAGATCACGCGGTCGGCGACCTCGCGCGCGAAGCCCATCTCATGCGTCACCACCAGCATGGTGATGCCGCTGTAGGCCAGTTCGCGCATCACCGCCAGCACCTCGTTGACCATTTCCGGGTCGAGCGCCGAGGTCGGCTCGTCGAACAGCAGCACCTTCGGATCCATCGCCAGCGCGCGGGCGATCGCCACCCGTTGCTGCTGGCCACCGGACAGCTGCACCGGATACTTGCTGGCCTGCGTCTTCAGGCCCACCCGCTCGAGCAGGTTCATCGCCTTCTCTTCGGCAGCGGCCTTCGCCATCCGGCGCACCCGCATCGGCGCCAGGGTCAGGTTGCGCAGGACGGTGAGATGGGAGAACAGGTTGAAGCTCTGGAAGACCATCCCCACTTCGCGGCGAATGGCGTTGAGGTTGCGGATGTCGTCGCTGAGAACGATGCCGTCGATGACGATCTCGCCCGAGTCGTGCGCTTCGAGGCGGTTCAGGGTGCGCAGGAAGGTGGACTTGCCGGATCCCGAAGGTCCGACGATGGCGGTGACCTGTCCCTCGAGGAAGGTCGCCGAGACCTCCCTGAGCGCCTGGAAGGAACCGAAGCGCTTGCCGACCGCGCGCGCCTCGATGATCGGCCGGAGAGCGGCTTCAGAGCCCATGGCAAGTCCCGTCAGCGTTTCTGGCCGACATCGAGTTGCGCCTCGAGTGCGGCCGTCAACGTCGTGAAAGCCGTGGTCAGGATCAGGTAGATGGCGGCAATGGTGACGAACACCGGGATCGGCTGATAGCTCTCGGCCTGCACCCGGTAACCGACCATCGTCAGTTCGACGACGCTGATGGCGTAGGCCAGCGACGAATCCTTGACCAGCGACGCCAGGTTGTTGGCCAGTGCCGGCAGGGCGACGCGCATGCTCTGCGGCAGGATGACATCGATGAAGGTCTGCAGTGGCGTCAGCCCGAGGGCGCGCGCGGCCTCGATCTGCCCGTGCGGAACGGCCAGGATGCCTGCCCGCACGCACTCGGTGTTGTAGGCGCCGACGTTGAGCGACAGGGCGATCGCGGCGCAGGTGAAATCCGACAGCTCCACCCCTTCCGGCATGATCGTCGGCAGGGCCAGCCAAACGAACAGGATCTGCAGCAACAGCGGCGTACCGCGAATCAGCCAGACGTAACTGTCACACAACCAGCGCAGCGGCCCGAAACGCGACAGCTTGCCGAGCCCGGCGAGGACGCCGATGAGGACACCGGCGCTGCCGGCGATCAGCGTCAGTCCGACGGTGATTCGCGCCCCTTCGGCAAACTGCTCGGCCGCTGGCCCGATGGGTGCCGGCATTGCCGCAAGCGGCAATGCCATTCCCCAGAGGAATAGGAGCAGCCCGATCATGGCGGCGAACATCGCCCATCCCGGGTGCAGCCTGGTCCAGTTCATCGCTCGCGACCTGGCTCAGGGTCAGGAACGGCAGGAAATGTCTTCCTTGAAGTACTTTTCCGACAGTGCCTTGTAGGTGCCATCCTTCATCAGCTCGGCCAGTGCCTGATTGAGCTGCTCGGCAAGTCCCTTGTTGTTCTTGCGCAGGATCATCGACACGCGCTCGACGAACACCTGCTCACCGGCAGTGATCCCGGCATCGGGGTTCTTCTCGAGCGTCGCCTTGACGGTGAACTTGTCGGAAATCCAGGCATCGACCTTCTTCGCCTTCAGCGCGGCAAACGCTTCCGGGTCGCCCTTGTAGGTCTTGATCGTCTTGATGCCCTTGATCTTCTTCGCTGCATCGGCGTAGCTGGTCGCCAGCTGCACGCCGACGGTCTTGCCATCGAGCGCTGCGACCGTCAATGGTCCGTCCTTGTGCGCCGCGATCTGGCCGCCGGTACAGTAGTGGGGATTGGCGAAATCGACCGACTTCGCCCGCTCTGCCGTGTAGCCATGCGAAGCGATGGCAAAGTCGAAACGGTCCTGCTTGAGTGCTGCGATCTGGCCGTCGAACGGCACCACACGCCATTCGAGCTTCAGCCCGAGCTTCTTCGCGATCGCTTCGGCCAGCTCCACCTCGAAGCCGGTGAGCTTCGGTCCATCATAGTAGTTGAAGGGCTGGAATCCCCCCTCGGTGGCAACGATGATGGTTCCCGACTGCTTGATCGCATCCCACTCCCGCGCCGCCACCGGACCGGAAAGGACGAGCGACAGGGGAATGACGGCACTCAACAACTTGACTAGAAATCGCATGTTACCTCCTGTTGATCAAGATCGGACGCTGACGACACCGCACCGTCCTCGTGGCACGCATGTCCATCGATCGCGGACTGCTGTGTGAAGACGGCGCAAAGAGTACAACAAACAGGGACAATGGGGCGCAAGAAATGTGCTTTATGCGGACGATAGACCCGGCCGGGCGCGGTCATCACCACATCCGAAGGACGCCGCGCAGCTGCCGGCGATGCGACCCACCTCTCCGGAGCACGCCCGGGTTCGCTGCAGCCCCATTGCGCGCCAGCGGGACGACCGCCGGCGAACGGCGCTCAGCCCCTCTCGCGCGTGGCGAAGCCGGAGAAATGCAGGACGCGGCGGACGTACTGCTGCGTCTCGGCGAAGGGCGGCACACCGCTGTAACGCTCGACGGCTCCCTCGCCCGCATTGTAGGCGGCAGCAATCAACCGCCAATCGCCGGCAAACCGCTTGTCGAGCCAGCGCAGGTAGGCGAGCGCGCCTCTGACGTTGTGCTCGGGATCGAACGGCCGGGTCACGCCAAAGCGCTCCTGCGTCGCCGGAATCAGCTGCATCACACCCTGTGCATTGCGTGGCGAGACGGCAGCCGCATCGAGATTCGACTCGGCGATGGCGATTGCCAGCGCGAGACGGGGGTCGATCTGATACTGGCGCGCGGCATTGCGGATGAGGAGGGCGATCCGTTGCTTCGCCGAGGACTGTCCGGCCAGGTAGCCATCGAGGTCGAAACGGGTTCCGTCGGCGCTGCTGCCGTACAGCCCGCACTCGTCGCCGATGATCGCGCTCGCCACCCGCGAATCGTAGAGCCTGATTGCCTCGTGGTGGCCGAGACGGGCGGCCAGTGCCAGGTAGGCGTTGGCCAGCGCCGGGTTGCGCAGCGGACGCGGTGCGCTGGCCAGCACGCGGCCGACACGGAAGAAGCCTTCGGGACTGCCCATGGTCCCCGCGTCGCAATAGAGTGCCACGGCCAGCAGGAGGTTGCGCCGGATGCCGACGCCGAATTCCGCCGCATGCCCCTGTTGCAGCGCTGCCGTCACCCGCGGCGCCTCGATGTAGCTCTCGGCGCGTGCCCTGCCACCCGGAAGCGCGATCGCCACCAGTAGAAGCAGTGCCACACCGACGAGCATCCTCCCGTCCCGAAACCGTTTCATCGCTTTCGCACCCGCTGTTCGCATCAGCCCAGCCGAGCTGCCGCAGCATCGCGGCGCCCACCCCGTCGCCCACAGCGCCAGTCTGGGACGGCCGGCCACGGATGGACGAGGAATTAATGCACATTTTCTGCCGATTTCCACTTGCGGCCCGGCCACCCGGGCGCCGATCCTCGCCGCCCGGGCATTCGCCGACCGCAAGGCGCAGCGGGGTGCGGGCATCCGCCCGCTCAGTGCTCGCCGATGCGCAGCACGACGCTGCGTCCACAGCCGGCTGCGCTGAGGGCGGCCAGCACCAGGTCGAGGCGCCGGCGGTCGGTGCTGTGGGTCGTCAGGATCAGCGGCACGAGCGAGCCGCCGGCAAGCTCCGGAACCTCGGGCTGCAGGACGGATGCAAGACTGATGCCCTGGCTGGCAAAGCAGCCGGCGACCTGCGCCAGGGTGCCGGGCCGGTCGGCAACGGCCAGCCGCAGATAGTAGCGGGCGGCGCTCGCCTGCCGGTCTGCCAGTTCGGCCGCACCGGCGAGGAACGGATGCCCGTCCGTGGGAATCCGGCCGCGACCTGCGGCGATGTCGAGCAGGTCTGCCAACAGACTGACGCCCGTCGGTGCCGGACCGGCACCCTTGCCGGCAAGAAGCGTCTCCCCGAGTCCTTCGCTCTCGATGCGGACGGCATTGCACTCCATGCGGATCGACGCCAGCGGATGCTGCAATGGCAGAAGCACCGCTGCCACCTCGGCATCGACACGATCACCGGCGGCGCGACGGACGGCCGCGACGAGCTTGATGCGATAGCCCATCACCTCGGCCTGGCGGACATCCTCGAGGCCAAGACCGTCGATGCCGGTAACGGGCAACCGGCGGCAGTCGACGTAGGCACCAAAGGCAAGGGTTGCCAGGATGCCCGCCTTGCAGGCCGCATCCTGGCCGGAAACGTCATAGGTGGGGTCGGGCTCGGCAAGACCGAGCCGTTGCGCATCGGCAAGGCATTGCGCGTAGGCTGCCCGCTCCTCGCTCATCCGGGTCAGCAGGTAGTTGCTCGTCCCATTCAGGATCCCCTCCAGGGCAGTGATCCGCTCGGCGCGCAGGGCTTCCTCAAGTGTCCGGATGATCGGTATGCCAGCGCAGACGCTGGCTTCGTAGCCCAGCGGCAAGCGGCGCTCGGCCGCCAGGGCGAAGAGTTCGGGACCACGCTCGGCGAGCAGGTTCTTGTTCGCCGTGACCACCGCCTTTCCCTGCGACAGCGCCCGGCTGACGATGCGAAACGGCTCCTCGACGCCACCCAGCAGCTCGACGACGACATCGATCTGCGGATCGTCGGTCAGCTCGGCCGGGCAGGCCGTCAGCGGGGTCCCGGCGGGCAGTTCCGGTCGCGGCCTGGCCGCGTCACGAACGAGGACGGTCTTCAGCCGCAGGCTGCGGGCAGCCGGCGAGGTGTGCAGAAGGCGGATCAGGCTGGCGCCAATGCTGCCCGCGCCCGCCACACCGATCGTGGTCATGATCTGTTCCCTTCTTCCTGCGCCGGCGATGACGACGGTGCTGCCGCCCGCCCGTCAGGACCCGTGGCCGCCCTGCACTGCCTCGCCATCCGGCATGCGCTGGCCAACGCTCCCTGCGTCCAGCAGGCTGGCAAAGCATTCGGGGCTGAACCCCACCAGCAGCTGGCCGCCGCAGGCCACGACGGGGCGACGGATCAGCGTCGGATGCGCCACCATCAGCGACAGAGCCCTCTCCTCGTCGATACCGGCGCGCTCGTCTGCCGCCAGACGCCTCCAGGTCAGACCACGGGTGTTGAGCAGCGCCTGCCAGCCAGCATGGCGATTCCACTCCGGCAGCAGTGCGGCCACCACCCCCGGTTGTCGGTAGTCGCAGAACTCGTAGGGCACGCCATTGGCCTCGAGCCAGGCGAAAGCCTTCTTCATGGTGTCGCAGTTGCGGATGCCGAAGACGGTGATCATTGGTGCGAACCCTTGCCGGTTTTCCGTACAGCAGTATCATCGCATGGCCGTGCCGCCAGTCCAAGCCTCCTGCTTGCGCGTCGCTGTCGCCACGGCCTGCGATCCGTCGATCGGCCACCAGGCGCCTGCCGGGCAGCCATCCGCTGCCGCCGACGGACGGCCGTTGCGACAGGGCAATCGCATGAATGCCATCGTCGTAGACCCTCAAAAATAATCGTTTACCC
>ERZ761592.44-NODE-44-length-71804-cov-49.909518_pt1 | contig 71804 bp, 94 predicted proteins | sample MGYA00433095_ERZ761592 | MGnify/ENA primary metagenome ERZ761592 (study PRJEB28899, sample SAMN03785554) | bioreactor sludge metagenome | biome: EBPR Sludge; feature: EBPR Bioreactor; material: 0.22µm filtered reactor supernatant | place: Saint Lucia: Queensland... | reverse complement strand
CACCCCGGCCGAACGAAGGGAATCGACCCCCACCGATGCCTCCCGACCTGCAACTCGACACCGCCCAGCAGGCACACCTGCTCGGCGTCACCCTCGACACCCTCCGCGCGTACCGATGGCGGTTCGGGCCCGGACACAAACACCCCTACCCCGACCGAGACGAGCACGGCCGCGTCTCCCGCACCGCCCTGCTGACCTGGCAGACGCAACGCTCGACCAGCATGGGCAGACCCAGACTCACCCCACCCGGCCTCACAACCCAACAGTGGCGGGACCTGCAGTTGGTCGCCGCCGGCCAACCAGGCCACCCCAACGTCATCACCCGCCTCGAACACCTCGGCCTGATCCGCACCACCCCGCGAGGCGCCACCCCGACCACAGCCGGGCAAGCCATCCTGGACCGGTGGACCAACCCATGACGACCGCCGTACTCAAGGTCATCAGCTTCGTCGACGCCACCCTCACCGAGACGGACACGTCGTGCTTCACGTGGTGCCCGGGCTGCGAGCAGACACACCCGTTCAGGATCAGGTCGGCCACGGGGCAGCCGACCTGGGACTGGGACGGCAACCAAGAAACACCGACGTTCTCCCCGTCCCTGCTCTGCCACCGATCAGTGCACCTCTGCCCGGACGAACACCTCGCGCCGTGCCCGGGTATCGACTGCGGCCACGTCGGGCACCGTCGCCTCTACGACGGCACCCTGGCCGTCGCCGGCCCCCACACCGCTAACCCCGCATGGGGCGACTGCCACTCGTTCCTCCGCGCCGGCCGCTGGGAGTTCCTCGGCGACTCCGCGCACCACCTCGCGGGGCAGACCGTCCCGATGGTCCAACTCCCAGCCTGGCTGGTCGACGGCCCATGAGGGAAACTCCCCGCATCCCCTCATGAATACCGCCACCCCGTGACCGCGCCCACGAATGACGAACCGCCGCTGTGCAACCGCTGCGGGAAAGTCCACCCCCGGTGCGGCGCCCACCGCAAAGGGACCCTCGAACCGTGCATGAGGATCCCGAGGACCGGCGCGAAGACCTGCCCGGTGCACGGGTCAGCGACGGTCGCCGCGAGGGGTGCAGCTGACCGCAGGGCCGAACGGCGACGATTGGAGGCGAGGGCAGTGGACGAGGTCCGCAAGCTGGGGTTGCCGGCGACGGGGGACCCGGGGGAGATCCTGCTCGGGGAGGTGCGCCGCACGGCGGGGCTGGTGGCGTGGCTGCAGGCCGAAATCGAACGTCTGCCGGGTGGGTCCGCTGAGCTCGTGCGGGGCACGAGGTACATCCGGCGGAAGGAAACCCCCGACGGGGTGGAGACGACGTCTGAGGTGTCGTCGCAGCTGTCGACGCTGGTGGAGTGGTGGCGGGAGGAACGGGCGCACCTGGTCCGGGCGTGTGCGGCAGCGATCGCGGGTGGTGTCGCGGAGCGGGTCGCTCGGGCTGCTGAGGCTGAGGCGGAGACGATGGGGTCGTTGGTGGCTGCCGCGTTGGACGCGGCGGGGGTGACGGGGGACGCGCGGGTCCGTGCGGTGCAGGTTGCTCGGGGCCGGTTCCTGTCCCTGGTCCAGGGGGGTTAACTGGCCGGCGGGTCGGTGAGGAACCGGTAGGCGCGTTCAATCTGGGCACGGGCTTCGTCGGTGGTGGCGACCCGCGACGCGCGTAGTCGTGCCGATTGCAGCATGGAGGAATCAAGGAGGTCCCCGGCGTGCAACCCGGCCAGGTCGGCGAGGAACTGCCGGGCACGACTTCGAGCGACCCGGTAGTCATCTGGCTCGTGGCCGGTCAATGCTCGCCGCCCACATGAACCGTCCACGTGAGCAGGTGGCCGGCATCGTCAGGGTGTGCGTCGACCGTCAGCACGACCTACTCACCGGGCCCTCCTCCGCGATGTACGCCCTGACCTGGTCGGCCGGGACGTGCATGTAGACGACGCACGGTTGGCCCTGCTCGTCCCAACCACCGAACGGCGCGACGGACCACCCCGCCGGCTGGGGCTGCCCCTCGGGGACCGCGACCTCCCACGTGTCCGGCCACGTCCCGTACACCAGGTCCACAGGGGCCGGGACGGGGTTCAGGGGCCGGGACAGCGCCGAGATCCTGCCGCCCCGACGCACCGGCACCCAATCGTGGGTCACGCCGGGCGGGGTGCCCCCCGGCCGGGCGACGAGATACTCAAACGACGCCACGCGGGGCCTCCTCCTCGTCCTGGTCGTTGTCCGTCTCGGGCACGTCGTCGAACGTATACGTGCCCACGTCGTCGGCCTTGGACATCCCCACCGACGCGATCGCTTCCAGGAGCAGCCACCACGGGGCACCCTCGATCGCAGCTGCAGCGGCAGCGAGTTCGCTCTGCAGGCCAGACCGAACGAGGCGGCGAGGAACTGCCGGGCCCGGGCCCAGGGCAGCCCGGTCACCGTCGGGCTGGTCGTCGGGCCCGCAGTGCCGGCAGGGTAGGTGGCGCCCGCACCTGCACACCAGACACCTCCTCTTCCTCGACCTCGGGTCCTGCACCGACGCAGTCTTTCGCCTGGCCGGTGTCCCAGGCCAGGAAACGACGCTCATGCCTTGCCGGTCCAGGTCACGTCCTGTGTCCCGCAGCCAGACGGCGCCCACGCGTCCCAGCACACCATGCGGGCCGGGCGGCCCTGCTCGACCCACCGCGTGTGGGGACGGCCGTGCCCGCAGGCGAGGCCGACGTACCCTGCGGGCCGCTCGGCCATACACAGCACGCACAGGGTGCACGGCACACACAGGGTGCTCCGCAGTCCGCCGTGCTTCCCGACGTGCCCGAACGGGTTGACCAAGTCCAACGGCCTGGCCTCGACGATCTCGACGGTCACCCGGACCACCGACCCCGTCCCCAACCCCGCGATCGCCTCGTAGGTCGGGTCATCGCCGTGCAGGATCGGCGACCCGTAGTGCCCGGCCCCGGACGACATGTGCCGGCCGACGACACGGACCTCCCCGGGGGTCGACAGGACAGCGACGGTGCGAGCGACGGTGCGAGCCCACAAGGCGTCACCGGCGGCGCGTTCCGCGTCGGTCGACCACGGGATCGAGCTGCGGCGCAGCAGGGCCAGGGGCCGGTCCGTCTCGTCGGCCGGGTCGCCGTGCCACACCACGTCCTCCCCGGTGTCGGGGTCCTCCGCGACGTAGTACGCCAGCGGGTCGGTCACGCCCGTCTCGTTGTGCTGGCTCTGGTCGGTCACGCCTGCCCCCTGGTCCAGCGGAGCCCGCACGCGGCAGCGACCCGCGCACACTCCTCGGTGTACGCCTCGGGGGTCCAGTCGAACGGCTCGCCGTTGGCGTCGGTCATCGCGATGAGGTCGTCGCCGTCGAGGAGGACCAGGCGGAAGTCGTCGCTGCCGCCGCTCCTGCTGACGCCGTCCCGGATGGCGCCGCCCTGAAGGCTGGTCCTGTAGCCGAGCGTGTAGACCGTCTCGGGCTGGGCCGCCGTCCCGACGACTCGCAACGTCAGCGACGCCCAGTCGTGGCTGTTGCAGGTGAAGTCGGGCACCCACGCCTTCGCCTTCACGGCGAGAGATTCCCGGACCTGCGGAGCCGTCTTTGGCAGACCCGTGTCCGGGTCCTTGTTGAACGGGGACGTCGTCTCCGTCAGCGTCTCGGCCCGCTTGCGGCGCTTCCCGCAACGGCACTTCCCGGACGCTTCGACGCGCCGGGTGTACTCCTGGTACCGGACGTGCTGCGTGCCGTCCGCGGTGGTTCGGATGCTGGCTGCGCCGTAGGTCAGATCCATCATGATCCCTCACTCACGAGTCGGTAACCGGTTGATGTGGGCCAGAACCGGTCAAGGCGGATCCGGGTCCGCCGACCGGGCTCGGCGACCTGCGCCGCGTCGTGGCCGCGGGCGGCCCGGCCCCGCTGCCCGAGGAGTTCGACGGTCGCGTGGGTGTCGTCCACCCCGACCACCAGGACCCGGCGACCCGCCGACCGGTGATCGTTGTCGGCCCACACCTGCCCGACCGTGACGTGCCGGCCAGACGGCTCGGCGACATTGGCCTCGCGCAGGTCGTGGAGCTCGACGTCGTTCACGTGCACCGTCAGTCCGGACGGGCAGTCGCCGTCAAGTTCGACGTTCCAGCCCGGGTGGACCAGCGACTCGTGCACCGTCACCCGAAGCGGCCCCAGGTCGGCTATGTAGATCGGCCGGCCCGCATCGTCGTGCTCGACGCGAACGGGTGGTGTCGTAGCCGTCCGTGCGGCCACTGCCGGCGGCTTGGCTTTGCGGGTCCGTCGGGGACGCCCGTGCAGGTGCCCGTCGATGCACGCCGCGGTGGTCGAGGTGTCTTCATAGGCCTCGCCTGGGGCCCTGCCGCCGTGGGTGAGGCACACCATCACCCTGCCGGTGACACCGGGCCAGGACGGCCGCCACCCGTCGACAGTGTCCTCGTACCTGCACCCGGTCGGCGGTACGTGCTGCCCGCCGCTGCACTGGCAACCGAGGATCTGTCTTGGGTTCTCATCCCAGCACGGGCACTCGCTCGGACACCCGCAGGTGATGGTCCGCGTCACCGGAGCTCACCTCCGGCCTGCTGGCCGCTGGCCGCGGTCACACCATCCACGAGGCCAGTCGAAGCGGACCCCATGAACGTCGGCGCCCAGCCCGGCCCGTTGACGAATCCTGCGGCCTGCTCACGGGTCCACGGGCCCATCGCACCCCACTTCGCGGCCGGGGTCGTCATCCACATGATCAGGCCGTCGGGGGTCGCGAACACGGGCGAGATCGGTGAACCCTCCGACACGGTCTCCCACAGCTGCCAGCCGTCACCGGCCGGTGGCTCGGTCGCCTCCCATGCGTCAGCGGCGGCTCGTTGCCCCGGGTACTTCTCGACCGTCCCGTGCCCCTCGCAGGTCGGGCAGATACCCCAGCCCTCCTCGAGGCCGAGCAGTTCCTCGAGTCGCTCCCGCATGCACCAGGCCACCGTCGACGAGCCGATGTCGTCGGTGACGCGGTCCACAGGTTCACCGGACAGGGCCGCGACGAACTCGGCCATGTCCCGTCCGGGCCTCGGGATCGGGTACGTCACCCACGCGCCGTCCCGTGCCAGCGGCTCGCCCCGGTCGTCGTACGGGGCCATCGGGTCCTGAGCGAGCCACGGGTGCAGGTCACGGCCCAGTGCCTGCCGTGTGACGTCGCTGGCGAGCATCGACAGGCGGTGGAGCGTCACCTGCAGCCACATCGCTGCCCACGTGTACCCGGTGGAGCAGTCCGGGCACTGAGTGCCCTGCAGCTCCTCAGGGGTGAGGTAGCCGTGCCAGGTCTGGCCGGCCGGCCAGTCGAAGTCGACCGGGACCCTCCTCACTTCGCGGCCCATCAGCGGGTTCCCCCTTCGGGGTCCTGGCCTGCCGGGCGGTGGTCCTGGACCTCGGCCCACGGCGAGTTCAGCGGCCACGGCATGTACCGGGACTGCGCGGCGACGGTCTTCGCGTTCGCGCGGGCCACCACACACCACGACCCGCGGATCTTGACGAGGTCGCCCTTCTTCACCGTGTCCCGGGAGTAGTTCGTCGCGACACCGTCGGCGATCTGCTGGGCGCGGACGGCCTTCCAGTAGGCGATGTCGGTCTCCAGTTGCGCGATCTGCTCGCGACACTGCTGCTCGTACCCGCCGCCCGGCTGGGCCTTGGCGAGGGACCGCTGCCACCTGCGCAGGTCGGCCTCGAACTTCGCGATCCGGTTCGCGACGGTCACGGGGTTGTGCCGGGCACCGGTCGATGCGGCCGCGACGTCGGAGCGGCGGGCGAGTTCGTCGGCGTACTCGCCTTCGTCGATGCCGCGGCGGATCGCGTTGTGGGCCTTGTCGAGGGCGTTGCGTGCGGACTTCTCGGAGTAGTGGCCGACGAGGATCGGCTGCCCACCCGCGAACCGTTCGGTAAGCCGGTCTGCGCGGGCGTGCGCGGCGTCGGAGGCGGCCTGGTGGCGGGCGGACCGTTCGGCGAGGCGGTCCGCACGGGTGTCGGCCCGGTCGGCGCGTTCGGCTTCGGCTTCGGCGGGGTCACGGGGGGTGGCGTCGATGGTGACCTCGACGGTGAAGCCGGCGGCGCGCAGGGCCTGCGCGACCTGGTCGATGCGGTACCGCTGGGGGGCCCTGTCCCGGCTGTGGGGGAGGTACCAGGAGGCGATGGAGTGGCCCCACCGCCAGTGGTGGGTCTTGAGGATGGGGGCTGTCCCGTCGCCGCGGCTGGTGCCGTCGATGAGGGTGCCCTCTGCTGCGGTGTGTGTGATGGTCAACACAAGGTTGTTGCTCCGTCCGGTCAGAGGGTCAAGGTCAGGGGACGACTCCCGGGGTGGGGGAGGGGTCCCACCCCGGGGGTCGTGCCGTGGGGGCCTTCTCGCCGCTGCGGAGTTGGGGTTCGAACCATCTCCGGTCAGAGGGTGCTTCGGCCCGGTTCAGGTGGGCCCGGGGCCCCCCTGTCATGGGGACGACTATATCCGCGAGTCTGAGTCGGTGTCTAGTCTGGCGCGACGTCCCATCTAACCGATATAGTCATCCTCATGACGGTCACCCAGACGTGGACCCCGGCCCAGCCCCCCGCCGACACCACCACCTGCACCGTCTGCCCGGTCGAACACGAGACCACCGAGGGCACCCCCGTGGACTGCGACCCGGACGCCACCGCATGCCCCCCCGCACACGACGACCACATGCGCTGGTGCACCTCCCCCCGCTGCCTCAACGGCTACCACGACGACTGAAAGGCCCGGCCATGCGCACCTACGCCGACAGGGACTACCGCGATGACCTCGCCGCCGAGGCCGTCGATGCCCTCGACCCCTACGCCTGGACCGACACGCCGTCCGCCGACGACCGCGCCGACGACCCCCCACTCACCAACACCACGGGCCTCTGCGGCTGCGACGTCTGGGGCTCTGCGTCCTGCACCGAACACTCCGCACTCCCCCCCATCGACAACCCGTTCTAGGCCTCCGAAGGGAGCCCCACCCCATGACCACCCCCGCCCGCCTCGTGGGCTACTTCCTGCTCCCCGAGGACAACCGCACCCCACCGGTCGTCACCCAGACCTTCATGACGGGCCGGGGATGGCAGCCGGTCACGCCCCCACGCCACGCCACGCACGCCTACCTGCGTCAACTCGGGAGGTGCCACGTCCTGTCGGTCGCTGTCTCGCACGGCGGCAGGGTCGCGGACTTCACGACCCGCGAGCTGGTAGCAGGTGCCCGGCGATGACTGCCGCTCGTCCCGGCCGGGTCACGTTGCTGCTGCGCCCCGGGTCCTACTTCGTGACCGGGGTGCGCGCCGGTCTCCTGTGCCGGCAAACCGACGACCCGACGAAGCCAGCGTTTGTGGCCTCCGCCAACCGCAACCGTGAGGCGTACCTGCTCGCCGTCACCGGCGCCGCCGCACTGGCCGCGCTCCCCGCGATCGACGAACTCCTCGACCGGGTCGCGACCGGAGACCCAACCGCGATCGCGCAGGCCAGGACCGTCCTCGCCGGCATCACCGCAGCCCACGCCGTGACGGGGTCCAACGCATGACATCCCTACCCAGGCCGATCCCGATGCACAGGTTCGGAGTCGACCACTGGTCGACGTTCGCCTACGCCGAGGAACAGATCGTCAACCACCGCGGGATCATGTTGGCCGAGCACATGCGCACCGACCGGTTGCGACACCCGGTTGCTGACGCTGGGAAGGTCATCCCGTCGTCATTCGGGTACCCGACTCGCCTACGGGCCCAGCCCCTCCTCGGCCAGATCACGGACCCACTCACCGTCGTCGAGATCCCCAACCACGACGACTGGGACTGCCTTGACGACCTGCGCGCCGCCGGACTCCTCGACGCCTCAGCGCCACAGGTCGACGACGACGGCTGGTACCTCGACGTGAACGGTCGCAGGATCACCGCTCACGGCGACGGGCTGCGCCCGGAGTCTCTGACCGGCCTCGGCCAGCAGCACCTCGCGTTGCACTACCGATGGTCGCTGACCGGTGCGGGGCAGGCTGTCGCGCTGGCTCTGCGCGCCCACAAGGCCGCGGGCGGCTCGTATGCCTCGTTCACCCCGCCAGCAGCGGCCCAGGACCACGCCGCGCTGACTGGCCGGCTTCTCTACGACGCCAACCGGGCCGGCGTACGGGCCGTCGTCGCCCGGCTGGGCAGGGAGCACATCGCCCAGTCGGTTGTGAACGTGTTGCGGAACTGCGCCGTCCGGTGCATGGCCGACTCGGACCGCCTCGCTTTCCTCGACGGCATCCTCGACGGCCTCGACGACATCGACGCCGCTTCGGCCGCCGCCCGAAACACCTTCACGCCCACCAGCCCACCCCGAGAGGACAACCCGTGACGACCACCACGACCCGGCGCGGCACCCGCACCCCAGGAACCCCTGAGCGGACGCAGTACGACAACGCCCGGGGGGCGACCGAAACCATATACCTCGTCGCGTTGCTGAGCATGCCCGCCCGCGACCCCCGTCAGGCCTTGGCCATGGTGATCGTGGAAGGGGTGGAGACCCTGGACACGGAACCCGTCCGGGGCCTTCCCGACTCGGAGCGACTCGCAGCCCTCGACGGGTTCCTCGACGCCCTCGCCGCGATCCGGGCCAAGCAGACGGACCCGACCCCGTGAACACGGCCGCCCGCCGCGCACTGGCCGGACTCAGCGAAGTCCTGTCCGTGGTCAGCGGGGCCCTGGGAACCGCGTCGAACGCGGTGTACGCCAGGGCTGCGACCCCACCGGCCTGGCAGGGCCCGCTCCCCCTGGACGAGCTCGCCGAGAACCTGCGACGCCTGCGCGACTGCACCCCCGAGTGGTGCGCCCTGACCCGAGGGGACCTCGCGCAGGCCATCGACGTCCTGGACGCCGCCCACACCGAGATGACCCGCCGGCTCTACGCGCTGGTCGCACCGTCCGGCGACGACTGGGTTCTGGTCGACCTGTGGGCGGACGACGGCCAGGCGCAGCTGCGGGTGACCGCGGCCGGTGACGGGGTGGCGGTGCACGCCCCGGCCTACGGTGGGGTCAGGTTGTCACAGGACGCCGTCACCAAGCTGTGCACAGCACTCCAGGACCACCTAACCGGGCATGCCCGACACGACCCTGCCTCACAGCCCGGGGCTGGTGGCAAGGGGGCTCGGTGAGTGACAAGGACGAGAGGACCCGACTGGTGGCGCAGGTGGTCGCGCTGGTCGCGGCCGACCAGGTGGGGGACGCCGCCGACGTGGTGACCGGCATGGACCAGACAGAGTCCGTGGTGGTGGTGATCGCCCTGGCGAGGCTCGCCGCGTTCGGCATGCAACGGGAGGGCGTCGACCCCAGGTTGTGTCTGCTCGCCGTGGAGGCCACGATCGCACAGCGGGGGCAGCCATGATCCTGCGGGACCCGTCGGCGTACCTGCTGCAGATGGTCGATACGGGGCAAGTGCCGGCCGAATGGGTACCGGCGCTGCGGGAGGTGGCTCGGCTGCACCCGCATGAGTGGGTGCAGTTACGTGGCGGGCCGCGGTGGCAGGGCCAGTGTTCGTGTCCTGCCGCGCCGGGGTCGCGGGGGTTGTGCGCGACGGTGCTCGCGCTGCTGGCCCCGTTCGAGGGCCGGGAGGACTTCCCGGAGGAGTGGCGGACAGGTGAGCCGCGCACCCCGCGACATCGATAGGACCGCTGAGACCGACTGCGGCGCACGCTTGGCCAGGCATGCCCGGTTCTCACCGACCGGTACAATCGTCCGTGTCACAACGACCCACGCACACCCCGGAAGGGAGGCCAAGGAATCATGGACCGCAGCGAACTGCTCGATCGGGCTGGTGTCGCGTCCCTGCTCGGCGTGAGCGCTGAGACGGTGTCCCGGTACCGGCGTGTCTACGGGCCAGGACACCGCAACCCGTTCCCGGGGCCTGACCGGGTGGTTGCCGGCAGGCACCCTCAGTGGGTTGCCGGCCGGGTCCTCGACTGGGATGCGGCCCGGCCCGGGCAGGACGGGGTGCGGGCGCGCCCGAACGGGTCCCCGGTGCGTGACCGGCGGGTGGCAGCCGCGCTGACGCAGCCTGACCTGGCCGCTCGGACGGGGCTGTCGCAGGGCCGGATCAGTGAGATCGAGCGGGGCGAGCGGCCGGTGACCAGGGCCGACGCCCGGGTCCTGGCGCGCGCCCTGCGGTGCAGGATGACGGACCTTCTGCCGCCCGTAGAGGTCACGGTCGCGTGAGCATCGAGTCGGTCGCCGCGGTCCGGGTGATGGCGGGGGAGTCGCACGGGTGCCTGACCCTGGCCGAGTTGACCGACTTCGTTGCGCAGGCACACGCCGCGGGAGTCCCTGACCAGGCGACGGTCAAGGTCGGGGTCAAGGGGTTGACGCAACGCGCGAAGTGGCTGCAGACGGCACCAGTGCCTGTGGGTCGCCTCGGATAGCCTGCACGTCGTTGACCTATGGCAAGCCGGTTACCTAACATGGGTTCATGACTGTGAAAGCATCCTGGACCCCTGGCGTTGTCGAGCACGGCAAGTGGTACACCGGCACCGTCACCAAGGGCAGGACCACAATCGGGTGTGGGCATCTGCACTCCCGGCACGACCTCGCCGAGGCCTGCGCGGCACGGGCAGCCGTGAAAGCTGCCGCCGGCACCCTCGCTCACACTGCACCGGGAAACCCCGCCCGGCTCACCCCCGCCGAGCAGGCCCTCGTCGAGGCCCAGGGCGCCGTCGAGGACGCCGAGGCCGCCTACCGGGCCGCGACCCGCGCCCGGGCGGTCCTCCTGCGGAAGGTCACGACCGACCCTGACCTGGCGCGGCGGGTCACCGCGTACCGGGCCGCGAAGATCCTCGGGGTGACGGCGAACGCCGTCCGGGCAGCGATCACGAAACTCGACGGCGAGTAGCAGCACAGCCGAACACACACGCCAGGCCAGGCATCCCCGACACCCTGCCACGAATATCCTGAGACGACGCTCCGTCCACTCACACTCGACGGTGACCGTCCGGATCTCAGGGAAGGGGTCGGGGATGCCCAGCCACCTCGACAAGGCGCCGCGCACACTCCGCGTGGTCTACCGCTCGTGCCCCCTCGGGGCGTCATCGACCAAGACCCGGCCACGGTGGTTCACCAAGGACCTGGCGTTGACCTCCTACCTGACCGCCGTCGACATGGCCACCGACCGCGGGATCCCCGTGCACACGACCTGGCTCAACGACGGCGCCCTCTCGTCAGGGGTGCTGGACCTGATGGGCGACACCGGCCGGATCGTGCACGCCGAGCACGGCACCAACCGTGGCAGCTACCGGCACGCGGTTGCTCTCGCCGCCTCAGACCCTGACGTCGAGGACACCGACCTGATCTGGTTCGCCGAGGACGACTACCTGTACCACCCGGACGCGCTGTTGCACCTGCTCGACGGCGCCCACCGGTTCCCCGCCGTCGACTACTTCTCCCTGTACTCCCCCCAGGACCTGGTGCACCCCGACCGCGCCCAGGTCCGCCCGGGGTGGGTGCACGGCACCGCGACGACCTCCACGTTCGGTGTCCGTGCCGCGGCGCTACGCCGGGACCGGCGTCTCCTGCGCGTCCTGCCGTTCGTCGGCGCCGCCTGGGACTGGGCGTCCATGCACGTCGTCACCGGCCGTCGTCCCTACCCGGACGGGCGTCTCCCGTGGGAGGTCGACGGTCTCGGGGTCACCAGGACCGTCGCGCTGCAGCTCGCTGGCCACGCCGCAAACGTCCTGTCAAGGCTCCGCCCGGCCCGCCTGTTCATGGCGTCCGACCCGGTCATGGCGTGGCACATGGAGGGCGACGCCCCGGCCCGGTGGGAGACCATCGCGAAGGCCACCGCGGCGCGTATCTGGGTGTGACCCTCGCCCCCGACCTCGCCGCCGCGTTCGACCGCGGCGCCGGCCTCCCCCCGGTCGCCGCGACGAGGTGGGCCTCCCCGCTGGACCTGGCCTGCGCGCTGAACCCCGCGTTCCGCCGCACCCCCGCCCTCGAGCTCATCAACGACGCCCTCGTGTGGGCGGAGAACACCCACTCGGCGCGGCTGATCGTCGTCATGAGCCCTCAGGAAGGGAAGGGCCTCGCGCTGGACACCCCGGTCGCGACCCCGGACGGGTGGACGACGATGGGTGACCTCACTGCGGGGGCGGTCATCTTCGGCGGCGACGGCCACCCCTGCCGGGTCACCGCGGCGTTCCCGACCAGGCACCTGGACTGCTACCGGGTGACCCTGCAGGACGGGTCAACCCTGACCGCGGATGGCGACCACAAGTGGCGGGTCTGGGACCGACACGGATATGACCCGGAGGAACGAGCGGCCGGCGGAAGCGGACGCCGGTGCTGGCGCGTCGTGGACACCCGAGAGCTTGCGCGGGATCCGCGCAGGTACTCCGTCCCGACGCAGCCTGCACTCAATCTCCCGGCTCGGGACGACCTCCCACTGCCCCCGTACGTCATCGGGGCCTGGCTCGGCGACGGCAACACAGCGGACGCAGGGTTCACCTGCGCGGACCAGGAGATCATCGACCAGGTCGATGCCGAGGGGTGGCCGCTGCGGAGCCAACCGAGCAATGGCCCCTACTCGTGGACCTGGGCCGGCCCGGTCAAGGGTCGCCGCGGAGACCCATCCCGCTTCCAGGCGCGCTTGAGGAACCTCGGTGTACTGGGCGACAAGCACATCCCTGTCCGGTACCTCCGTGGCTCATACGACCAGCGGCTAGCACTGCTGCAGGGCTTGATGGACACCGACGGATCGTGCTACTTCAACGGCACCGCGTACTCGGCGTGCGAGTTCACCACCACCAACCGGCGGCTCGCCGACGATGTGATGACCCTCGTGCGCAGCCTCGGCATCCGCTGCTACCGCATCGAGAGACGCGCGACCTTGCGAGGTCGCGACTGCGGCCCGGCATGGAAGATCAAGTTCACCACCGACGTCCCCGTGTTCCGGCTGACTCGGAAACTGGACAGGCTGTACGCCGTCCCGAGTGCCCGCAAGGTCCGAGAGCGGATCGGGGTCAAGACCGTCGAGCCTGTCCCGACCGTTCCGACCCGGTGCATCACGGTCGACTCCCCGGACTCGACGTTCCTCGCAGGCCGTGATCTGGTCCCGACCCACAACTCCGAACTCTGCTCCCACTACGGGCCCCTCTGGTCGCTGGTCCGTAACCCGCGCAAGCGGATCGCGGTCGCGTCCTACGGTGACCGCCTCGCTCGCCGGTGGGGTCGGAAGGTCCGCGACGACCTCAAGGCGTTCGGGCCGGGCGCGTCGACCAACCTCGGGGTCACGGTCGCACCGGACGTCGCGGCGGCCGACGAATGGGAAACCGCCCACGGCGGCGGCATGGTCACAGCGGGGGTGCACACCGGCCTGACCGGGCGGCCGGTCGATGACCTGCGGATCGATGACCCCGTCAAGGACCGCGAGCAGGCCGACTCCCTGGTGATGCGGGACGGGGTGTGGGACTTCTACACCGAGACTGCGATCCCTCGCCTGTCGCCCGGTGCGCCCGCGGTCGTCGTCATGACCCGGTGGCATTGGGACGACCTGGTCGGCCGGCTCCTGATCCGAGAAGCCGGCCAGTGGCGGGTCGTGCACATCCCCGCGCAGGCCGACCCGGACGTCGTCGACCCTGACCCGCTCGGCCGTGAGCCGGGGGAGTTCATGGTGTCGGCGCGGGGCAGGACCCTCGAGGACTGGCAGAGCCGGAAACGGGAGATGGGCGAGGGGTGGATGCCTCTCGCGCAGGGCCTGCCAGCGAGACCGGGCGGGGAGGCGTTCGAGGTCGACAAACTGCGGTACTGGCACCTCACTGCGGACGGCACGGGCCTGGTGATGGGCCCGAGGATCTGGAAGCTGGCCGACTGCTACCGGTTCCTCACCGTTGACACCGCGATCTCGACGAAGCAGTCAGCTGACTGGACGGTCGTCTCGGCGTGGGCCGCGACACCAGACGGGATGCTGGTCCTGCTCGACGTCGCCCGGGACCGGGTCCCGCCGCACAAGCAGTTCGACCTCGCCCGGCCGCTGACCGAGCAGTGGATCCCGGACTGCACCTACGTCGAGCCGTCGATGAAGTCGACGCACCTCGTGCGGGACCTCGCCGCGAACGGCCTCACCGTCGATGACCTCAAGGCTGACCAGGACAAGCAGGTCCGGGCTGTCCCCGCTGAGCGGATGGTCGCGCAGCGACGGGTGTGGTTCCCGGCGCAACACCAACACCTCGACGTGTTCCGGGAGGAGATGGGGGCCTTCCCGCACGGCCGGTACGACGACTGTGTCGACACCTTGTCCTACGCCGAGCTCGTGAGGTTCCAACGGTACGTGCCGCCGTCAGGGGGGGGCGGGGCAGTAGAACCGGCGAGGCCGGCCGACCCCTATGGGGGTGCGTTCGGTGTCCCCCTCGACTACGACCAGGTACAGCTGTAAAGCCAGACCAGTCGCCGTGTCCGGGACAACTATACTGGCTGTGTGACTGGGGACTCGGTCGATTGGGCGCACACCCCGACCGCGGATGCGGCGAGGAAGGTGAAGGCGAAGACGTTGGCCGCGTGGTGCTGGGCGCGTGGAATCACGAGCGTTGACCTCGCGTGGGCGCCGTCGGGTGACCTGGCGGCTGTTGCGCGGGCAGCGGGGGTGAACCCGCCGTCGACTGGTGAGACCTGGGCCCTGGCGGGCGAGATGTTACGGGCGATGGCCGGGTGGGTAACGAATCATCCAGGCGATCCGAGGGCTGCACGGGGCGAGTACCGGCCGTGCTGCGTGTGTCGACCGTTGGCGTGTGCGATCGGTGGCGGCCGGGGCTGCGCGGGATGTCGGGTGTGTCTGCGGGGGTGTCCTGCGCCGGTTCGGTCGTTGTGTTGCACCAACCGCCACACTGCGACACTCCGGGAGGAAGCCAGGAAGACCAAGCAGTGAACGCAGGGCCCGTAGGCCCCCTCTTACTGCTGTGACGGCCAGGACTCCACGGTCAGCAGCCGACACTTCCACCCCTTCGGGTAGGTCTTCGCCTCGGTCAGAGTGACCCCGTCCCAGTTCGCGGTCTGCTTCCCGCGGAGATTGGAGACCAGGCCGCCGCCGTCGTCGATCCGGTTGCCCGTCGAGTCGACGATCTCGAAGCGGATGTTGACGTCCCGCACGGTCGTGGTGGTGTTCGTGACGGTGCCCCTGGCCTGCGCCATCCCCCCGAACTCAGCGGTCCCACACTTCGTCAGCTTCCCCGTCACCTCCTGAGTGGGGGACGGGTCGGCGGGCGCAGACGACGGTGCGGCGGGCGTCGACGCCGACTGGCTCGCGGGGTCGACAGCCGGGTCGACCGACACCGGCGCACTCGAGCATCCTGCGGTGACGAGCACCGCGGACAGCAGGAACACTGGGCGAATTCTCATGGCTGGCCCCCCTTGGCCTGGGTTGTGGGACTACTACTCGACGTGATGCTGCCATGGGGGGCGGACACCCCGTGCGGGTTCATGGGCCCCGGCGCAGGGTCTGGCACCATAAGCGCGGGGGCCGGGGCACAGCGTGGACGTGACCCGGGAGTGAGGCGACCCCGCACGTGGCCCGGAACCGGCCCCGGAACCGTCCTCTCGCGGTCCGCGCAGCGGCAACCGATGCACCGAACGAACCCGTCGGTGTGGCCCGCAGCGGCGGCACCCTCTCGTTCTTCCCCGGCACGTCCAGTGGGTCAGCGGACGACGGTCGGCACAGTGTCGACCAGATGCTCGAGTCCGTCCTGGACCTGATGTACCCGTCCTCGATCGACACCTACTCCAAGATGCGCAACGACCCGACGATCACGTCGATGATCGCGGCCTACGTGTCGCCGGTCGTTAAGGGCGACTGGCGGGTCGACCCACGGGGCGCATCGGAGCGGATCGTGCGGATCGTGTCCGACTCCCTCGGGGTGCCGGTCCTCGGAGCGAATGACCCTGGCCCGGTCCGGCGCCGCGGCGTCCACTGGGTCGACCACATCACCCTCGCCGCCACCCTGCAGTTGGTGTACGGGCACGCCCCGTTCGAACCCTGGTACGAGGTCCGCGCGGACGGCGCCGCGTACCTGGCCGGCCTCGGCGAACGACTCCCGACATCGATCAGCCAGATCCTGACGACCCGCGCCGGGGCCCTGGCTGGGATCCGCCAGAAGGCGACCTCATGGGATGAGGACCCGATCCCCGCTGACCGGCTCCTGTGGTACGTGCAAGGCCGCGAAGGCGCCGCGTGGCAGGGCCGGTCCATGCTCCGGCATGCGTTCGGGCCGTGGCTGATCAAGCAGGACATGATGCGTGTCGCGGGCACCGGTTACCGCCGGTACTCGACGCCGGTGCCGGTGTTGTCGCCGCTGCCCGGGTTCACCCCTACCGAGACGCAGTGGGCCGCTGCTCGGGCCGCGGCCGCCGCGTGGCGGGTAGGGGAGTCCGCCGGCATGGTCCCTCACGGCTTCAAGGTCGAGTTGGTTGGCGCGCAGGGCACCCTGCACACGCCGGAGGACTACCTGGCGTGGCTGGATCAGCAGATCGCGCGGGGCGCGCTGACGTCGTTCCTCGACCTCGGTAACACCGGGCAGGGAAACCGTGCCCTCGGGTCGGTGTTCGCGGACCTCCTCACTGACGCCGTCGACGGGTTCGCGCGGCGCCTCGCGGAGACAGCGACGGGCCTGTCCGTCGCGTTGACCGACTTCAACGAAGGCCCCGACGCGTCAGCCCCGGCGGTGGTGTGCACGGTCGCCCAGACCCAGGTCGTCGCCCTCGTCGGGGACCTCGTGCAGCAGGGTGCCCTCACCGCGGACGCAGCCCTGCAGGCGTGGATCCGGGACACGATGGGACTGCCCGACCAGGATGTCCCAGAGGGCCCGTCCCAGGACGAGGGTCGGGACGGCGACGACGGGACGTCCCGGCCGGTCACCGCGCGGCGGCACACCCACCCCCGCCGGGTCGCCGCCGCGGACCGCACCTACCGGCGGAAACTGACCGACGCCGAGGAGGCCGGCGGCCTCGACCCGGAAGCGATCGACGACGCCCACTCCCAGGTCATGACCGAACTACTCGACCAGTGGCCCGAGGTCAACCAGGCGTGGATCGACGAGATCATCACGCAGGTCGAGGACGCCGCCGGGGTCGAGTCCCTCGCCGCGCTCACCCTCGAACCGGGCGACGCGACAGCCCTGGTCGAGGCCGCCCTGCAGGACGCCTGGTCGGCCGGCGCGACGACCGCCGTGAACGAGGCCGCGACGTCCGGGGCCGGGGTGTCCCGTCCCAACGACGAACCGTCATGGGAGGCCGTCGCTGCAGCTGTCGCCGCCGTCCTCGCGTCCGGCATGGTGAACGCTGCACAGCGTGAAGCGGTCCGTGTCGTCTCCGCTGACGGCACAGGCCTCGCCGACGCAGCGGTCCGGGTCCGCACCCACCTCGAGGCCCTGTCCGGGGTGTACCCCCAGGACGTCCTCGGCGGCGCCGTCGCGGACGGAATCAACGCCGGCCGACGCGACGTGTTCGCCTCCGCCGGCACCGGTTGGACGCTGATGGCGTCCGAGGTTCGCGACGGAAGCACATGCGCGGCGTGCCTGGACGTCGATGGGTTCGTGTACGACGACGTCGAAGCGGCGACGCACGACTACCCGACCGGTGGGTACGCCCTGTGCCTGGGCCGGGAACGGTGCCGTGGCGTCCTGGTCCTCGTTCCGAAGGAGGCGGCGCTGTGATGCGCCGGTTCACGCTCGTACGGGACGTCGACCTGACCGGGGTGTCTGGGATCGGGGTGGTTGCCGCCGCTGCGGGGCCCGGCGCAGACCTGCGTGTGGGACTCCCTCGAGGACGTCCTGACGGTGCACGGCCATTCAGGCGCGACCCGCCTGGTGTGGATCGACGAGACACAACCGGGCGGACCGGGAGAGGAGCCACGATGAGTCAGGACCCGTCGACCATGGCGTTGGACGACGTCACCGTCGCCGCGCGAGCCCCGGTCGTGCACCCCACCACCGACGCGTCCCCCGGGGTGTGCCCGGACTGTGGGGAGGTCCTGGTCCACGTCCCCGGGTACCTCGCCGGACGCCGCGACCTGCTCCGCCACGCCCGGACCGTGGTCGACGCCCACCGCGCCGCAGCCCACCAGCGGACGACCTGATGGGCGCGGCGACCACTGACCTCATGGCGGTACCTATCGCCAAGGTCGGGTCCTGGCAGACATCGACCGGACCCTGGGAATGCACCGAGTCGCAGCTCGCGGATGCCGTTGCGGCTCAACGTGATCCGGCATTCCGGGCGGCCGTCCTCAAGATCGGGCACACGGACCCCCGGTTCAACGACCCAGACCATGACGGGGAACCCGCGATCGGGCACATCCGGAACCTGCGGTTGTCCGGTAACCGGCAGACCCTGCTGTCCGACTGGTTCGGCGTGCCGACGTGGCTCGCCGACGTCATGGCGTCTGCGTACCCGTCCCGGTCCGTGGAGTGCTGGCTCGGGGTGCAGTCCCCCGTGACCGGCGTGACCTACGAAATGGCGGTCACAGCGGTTTCCCTGCTCGGGGTGACCGCACCGGCGATCGAGTCCCTCGAGGACATCGCGGAACTGTTCAAGGTCCCCACCGACGTGGGGTCCTACGTCGCGGCACGAAGGATCGCTGCCGCCTTCCCCATGGAGGCCCCCGTGCCGATCACCACCACCACCACCTTGCCGGTCCCGACCACGACCGTCGGGGACCCGACCCCGCCGCGCCGGCACACCGCCCCTGACCCGGTCCGGCTCGCCGCGTCCCGCGCCCTGACCGTCGAGGCCGCCACCGCACGCGGCGTGAAGGCGTCAGCGTCGATCAACGAGCTGATGTCTGCATACGAACGGTGGGCCGCCGAGCAGCCAGACCTCGGGTCGTGGACCTACTGCCGGGACGTGTTCACCGACACCGTGATCGGCGCCAACTACGACGACGACGACGAGACGACGTACTGGCAGTCGACGTGGACCGAAGCGGACGGCGAGTTCACCTTCGGGGACCCCGTGCAGGTCCGCCCGACCTGGGAACCGGTCCCGGCGAGGAAGGCAGCATCCATGGGGGGCACCGGCCCGGGCACCGCTACCATCGACGCGCCCGACACGTCCAGTCAGACTGCACGGCACGTCAACCCTGACCCGCTACCATCGGTGCGGGGAGCCGGGGGCGTGGACACCACGAACCCGGAGGACGCATTGGCTTCGCTCCCCACCCGCCTCGCGCAGGCGCTGGGACTGCCGGCCGACGCCGACGAGGACGCCGCCCTGGCAGCCCTCGAAGCGGCGCTCAAGGCTCCCACCGACGCCGGTGACAACCCGGCCGACAGCGACGACGACGGGGAGAAGGCCGACGACGCCGCACCCGACGACGCCGCACCCGAACCCCCCGTCGAGGACGACCCGGCCGCACCAGCCGACGTGCAGGAGCTGGTCGCTGCCGCGGTGAAGCGGGCCGAGGACCGGATCCGCGCCGCCTACGGCCCGGAGCTGCAGGCCGCGACCACCGAACTCGCGAAGATCAAGGCGAAGGAAGCTGCCACGGTCCGTGCGAGCGTGCTCGACTCGGCGATCGCCGACGGCAAGATCACTCCGGCGGACCGTGGCACGTGGGAGCAGCGGTACGACGCCGCCCCCGACGTCACCACGTCGGTCCTCGCCGACATCCGCGCAGGGTCCGCGTTCCCGACCCACCCGGCCGGCCACGCCGACCCGGGCGCCACCACCAAGGAGCCCGAGGCGTACCTCGCCGTCTACGGGCACCTCAAGAAGGGTGACCGCTGATGGGTGCCTACGCCCCCAAGTACCTCGAAGGCCGCGACGCCTCCTACACGGCAGGCGGGACCATCACCGGCGGGCAGGTCGTGGTCCTGTCTGCGACGGACACGTGCTCGGCGTCCACCGCAGCGTCCGCGGTCGTCCTGGGCGTCGCCACCAACGACGCGATCGCCGGGGACCGGATCGCGGTGTCCCGTGGTGGCGTCCAGCGGTGCATCGCCTCCGCGGCGATCGCCCGGGACACCCCGCTGAAGTCCGCTGCCGCCGGGAAGGTCGCCGCGTTCGTGGTGGGCACCGACCCGGAGACCCAGCGGATCGGTTTCGCGCTGACGGCGTCGACAGCCGACGGCGACGTGATCTCCGTTCACTGGAAGGCCTGAGCCCGAGATGACCTACGCATACCCCCCTCTCGCGCCGGTCCTCACCGGCAACGTCATCACGACCCACAACCTGCTCAAGGACCCGACGTCGGTTCAGCGACGGATCGAGGACCTCGCGCGGCACGGGTTCGTCTCCGACATCCTGTTCCCCATCGGGGTCGAGGCGCCCGGCGGCGCGATCTCCTACTCGATGACCGAACCGGTGAGGGTCGCCGACGACCCGATCTCGGTCGCTCCGGGCGGTCAGTACCAACTGGCCCTCGCGACCGGCGGGGCGCCGCAGCTGGCGAAGGTCACCAAGTACGGCCAGGACTCCCGGGTGACCGACGAGGACATCGGCCGACTGAAGATCAACGCGGCCGAGCGGGCGATGACCCAGCTCGTCAACGCCACGATCGACTTCATCGACACCCTCGCGCTGGGTATCGCTGCCGCCGCGGTCACGCAGACCCAGGCAGCGGTCGCTGTCTGGAACAACGCCTCCGCCGACCCATTCAAGGACATCTTGCGGGCCAAGGCCAAGGTCAAGAACCTCAACCCGACCCTCGGGTACGAGCCTGACCTGCTGGTGGTGTCCTCGCTGCTGTACGCCGAGCTCGTCGGCAACGACAAGGTCGTCGCCGGGCTGCAGGTCAACAACCAGAACGTGGTCGTCGACGGCATGGTGATGCAGATCGCGGGGGTCCGGCTCGCGGACGTCCCGGAGTCCCGGATGCCGGTCGGGGTCGGCGCGATGCTCGTCGACACCCGGCTGTTCGGTCACCACGGGTACGAGCCGATCCCGTCGCCGGAGTACCAGGGCGACCCGGACGGCATCCAGACATGGACCCGTCGGGACCCGCTCGGCACGGACTCCTACCTCCTGCGGAACCGGCGCACGTTCGTGCCGGTGGTGGAGAACCCGAACGCGGGCATCAAGATCACGGGGGTTGCGGCCTGATGGCGGGTACCCGCCCGGGTCGCCCCGACGGCACCGACGCTGCCCTGGCTCAGGCCGGGGCAGCGGACGGCGCCGTGGACCCTGCCGCGGCGCCCCCCGCGGAAGGTGATGGGGTCGCCGCGGTGGCCACCCCGAGCGACACGCAGGGGACCGACACGGAGACGACTGGTGAGGCCGCGCCGCTGCGGTACCTGGTCACCTACCCGAACGGCATTTCCGTGCCGATCGATGGTGTCGACACCGTCGTCGGGTACGGGCACCCGGTCCCGGACGGCCTGTCCGACAAGACCCTCACGATGCTGACCTCCGCCGGCCTGATCCAGGCCGTCGCCCGGGTGTAGCGGACGAGGACCGTGTCGGGTACTGCCCGGGAGACGTCGGGGGGTCCACTGCTCCCCGGCCCCCCAATCGGACGAGCCGTCGGAATCCCCGGCGCCTCCCAGGCAGTACCCGACACGACTGTGATGAGGCGAGAGGCCGATGCCGTTCAACGTGACGGGGCGCAACGCGATGCTCGTGGGCGGGTTGGCCGCCGCGATCACGCATGTGGGGATCGGCACCCTCGCCGACCCGGGCCTCGGGGTGAACGCGAACGAGGTCGAGGCTGTCGGTGGTTCCTACGCACGTCTGCCCGTCGCATGGTCCGGTCCCTCGCCGGGGCAGATCGTCAACCAGTCCGTGCTGGCGTTCTCGTTGCCGGCCGGCATGTTCGGGTCGTTCCTGTTCTTCAACGCGCTGACCGGGAACGTGGACAACTACCTGGGGTATGCGCCGATCAACGGGTCGATCGTCGGGTTCGGGACGGTGGACCCTGCTCTGAACCTGGTCCGGTCCTCGGACCACGGTCTGACGGTTGGGTCGCGGGTGTGGGTGTATCCCGTTCTCGCAGAAACGGTTCCGGTCGGCCTGCCGTCGGGGGCCCTGTACTACGTCGTTGCGGTCACCTCGGACACCTTCACGTTGTCGTCGACCGTTGCCGGTCCCGCAGTCGACATCACCGGGACTGGCGAGATCGGTTTCCACAACCTGATCCCGCAACAACTCGGCGCAGCCGGCCAGTTCGTCGTCGGGGCCGGTCAACTCACCGTGGTCTGCCCCACGATCTGACCTGAAAGGAACCGATCATGGCGAACTTCGTGTTCAACATCGCCAAGGGCCGTGCCGCGTACTACGCGACGCTGCCTGCGGCGAACGACGCGCTGATCCTGGTGCCGCTCGAGGCGGCCGGCCTCGAAGCCGACGCCACGCTCAAGGACTACGACACCTTGTCGGCGCTGCTTGCCGGCACGTCCAACGAGCAGACCACCCTCGGCCGCAAGACGATCACCGCGGCAACGGTAACGGTGAACGACACGACCGACACGGTCGCAGTGGACGTGGCTGACCAGACGTACACGACTGCAGCGGGCAACGCGACCGGGGCGCTGCTCGTGTGCTACGACCCCGACACCACCGGCGGCACCGATGCCGACATCATCCCGCTGACCAAGCACGACTGGACTGTGACGCCGGACGGGAACAACGTCCTCGTGCAGATCACGGACTTCTACACCGCGTCCTGACCAGACCCGTCCGGGCACAGACGAATCAGGGGAGAGGGTGAGCGTCGGTGGCGTGGCCGACTGATTTCGACAGCTTCCCGGAGCGCAGCGACGGGCCCGGGCAGTGGATCTACGCGGCGCACATCAATGCTCTGCAGAACGCCGTGGCCGCAGTGCAGGCCGAGCTGGGGCTGTCCCCGTCAGCTGCCTACGCGACGGTCGCAGAGTACCTGGGGGCGTTGAGCACCGGTCTGACGGCCGGGCTGGCCGGCAAGGCACCCATCGTTCACCAGCACACCGCCGGCGACGTCGCGTCCGGGGTGTTCTCGACGTTACGGCTCGGGACCGGGTCCCCGTCGTCGTCGAACTTCTTGCGCGGCGATGGCACCTGGGCTGTCCCGGCCGGTGGCGGTGGTTCTGCGTTCATCCCCGGCGAGGTGTGCGTGGCGTCCAACGACATGCCGACCGCCGTCAAGGATTCGGTCTCGGCGGCGGGCGGATTCGTCTGCGATGGCACCAACGACCAGGTGCAGATCAACCAGGCCATCGACAAGGCTGCCGTCATCCAGTCGAGGAACGCGAACAGCCCCGCCACCGCTGAGTCCCGGGGAATGGTCAGGTTGACCGGTGGGCGGTTCAACGTCAGCGACCCGGTCCTCATGCGCACGGCCGTCACCCTCAAGGGGAGCGGTTGGATCACCGAGCTGTTCGCGGCCAGCCTCGGGGCAGACCCGCTGATCAAACTGGCCACCGTGAACGAACATGCCTGCGAGGTCGGCGACCTTCACGTGTACGGGAACTGGGCCAGCGGCGGCACCGGGCACGGCATTGACTTCGACATGACCGGTTCGGCCGGCTCAGGCTCACCGTCGGTGGGCGACTACCCGTCGACGGCTCCGGACTCCTACCACCGGCTTTACAACCTGTACATCAACGGTTTCGGGAACGGCACTGGGCGGGTCGGGATCCGGTTGTACGCCGCGTCCACGGCGAACCACCGGGGCAACTGGATCCGCGACGTCATGCTCCACGACGTGGGCACCGGAGTGCTGATCGATGGGTCGTCGGACAACTACCTGCAGTCGATCCACCTGGGGACCGCCGCCGTGGACGGCCTCTCGCTGCAGGGCGGCAACAACTACGTGACGAACTCGTCGTTTACCTACTGCGACAACTACGGCATCAACATGGGGTCCGGCCGGCACACCCTCGGTGTGATCAAGCTGCAGGACAACGTCAACGGCATGCTGATGGGCGCTTCAACGTCGTCGATCGCCGGGATGATCATCGACACGTGCCAGACCGACGGCCTGGTGATCTCCTCGGACGACTTCACGATCGCGGGACTCGAGGTCATGTTCCGCACATCCGGCCGGTTCGGTGCCACCCCGCAGACCAACGGGATCCGGTTCTCAGGCAGCCGGTCAGGGCTGACCATGCTCGGGAACGTCGTCCCGTCGAACATCACCAACCGGGTCACCGGGACAGCCCCGACCAACTCGTTCATCAGGATCGGACAGGGCTCCTCGGGACTGTACTCCGTGGGGTCGTGAGGCCATGGCCTCGGATCTCGTCGAGGACTTCGAAGGCGGAAGCAACGGCTCCACGATCACCACCACCAACACCGGGTTCGACCTCAACAGTGGTAACCCCGTCTTCACCAATGCGAACGGGGTGCACACGGGGGCACTGGCTGGCCAGTACAGCGCCTCGGCGGGCACCTCGTACTCGGTGGTGTACTTCGGTGCTCCGACCCTGCGCGGCACGAGCTATGTCCGGTTCTACCTGACGTTCCAGGCGGTTCCCGCTGCCAACACCTTGATCGCAGCCCTCCGGACGTCAACGACCAGCCGGACCGAGTTGCGGATCAACGCGGCGGGTACCGTCACCCTGCGAAACGGCACCACTGCCGTCTACACCTCTCCTGGAGGGTCGCCCCTGTCGGCAGGGACGACGTACCGCGTCGAGTGGGACTGCATCAACGGCACAGGCCAGACCCTGCGGGTCTACGTCGGGGACTCCACCACCGCGCTGTTCACCTCAGGCACCCAGACCTACAACACCGGCACGCACGACCGGATGAGCCTCGGCCTATATGCGTCGTCGACGTGGACGCTGCAGGTCGACGACCTCGAAACCCGCGACGACTTCAACCCTGGCCCGATGCTGACCACCACGTCGCTGACGGGCGCCGCGGAGTCGGATGCCGCGGCAGCAGTGACGGCCCGCAAGGACACGTCGGCAGTCGGGCCAGCGGAGTCGGATGCCGCGGTGGTGGTCACGGCTCTGGTCTCCACGACTGTCAGCGGGCCTGCCCAGACCGACACTGCGGCTGGGGTGGCCGCGGTGAAGACGACGAACGCCGGCACAGCGGCCGGCACGGAATCCGCTGCGGCGCTGCCTGCGGTGAGGGTGACAGCGGCCGGCACGGCAGCGGAGACGGACACCGCGGGCACGGTCGGGTTCACAGTGGCGCATCCCGCTGGGACTGCATCCGCCACGGAGACGGCGGGCGTGGTCGGGGCGGTGAAGGTGAGCCCCGTCGCTGGGGCGGCAGAATCTGACACCGCTGCCCCAGTCACCACACTGGTATCCACGACCACGGTCGGCGCGGCCGAGGTCGCCGCTGCGTTGACCGTCGTCGCCGCGAAGGCCGTCGTGGTCGGTGGCACCTCGGAGACTGACGTCGCAGCCAGCCTGACGACCCCGTTGGCGACCTCAGCCGGTACGGCGTCCGAGGCCGTGGCCGCGGGATCTGTCCTGGCGGTGAAGGTGGTCCCGGCGATGGGGGCCGTTGAGACCGCCGCTGCTGTCGCGGTCGCAGCCCTCAAGGGCAGCGTGCTGAGTGGCCCAACCGAGACGAGCACCGCGGGCACCGTCGGGGCGGCGAAGGCGGCTCCCATGCCGCCTGCGCCCGAGACCGCCGCAGCCGCCGCGCTGCCCACTGCGAAGATCACCACGCTTGGCGTCGCGGGCGCCGGGTCCACCTACGGCGGGGCGACCTACGGGGGGTCGACCTACGGCGAAGGCGAGGCGGCGGCTGCCTTCGTGTCGGTGAAGGTCACCACCTTGGGGTCGGCGAGCGAGGCCGACTCTGCTGGCTCGACAACCTTGCCGACGGAGTCAGTCCTGGGCGGTGCCGTCGAGCCGGACGCCGCGGCACCCACTGCTGCGGTCAAGGTGACTGCGCTGGGAGTCGCGTCGGAGGTCTCCACGGCAACCCATGCCCCGGCAGTCAAGGCAGTACCGGTCGCATGGGCCGTCGAGGCGGGCACTGCAGGGCTCGTGGCAGCGGCCAGGTTGACCGCGGCGGGGCCAGCTGGAGAGTTCACGGCCTGCGGTTCGCTCGCGACGGTCAAGGCCGTGAGCGTGGCAGGTGCGGCCGAGACGGGTACCGCTTCAGGGTTGCCGTCGACGAAGGCAACGGACCTGCCCGGGGTCGCGGAGACCGCGGCCGCGGTCGGGGTGTCATCGCCCCGTGTCACGGTGCTGGTGGGCGTCGTCGAGGTCGACGATGCGGGGGTGGTGCCGTCGATCGCGCGGGTCATCACCGGTCGGGCCACGGTGGGCTCGAGACGACCGGGCAGGGCGCGGGTCGACGGTGACCCGGGCCGGGCCGTGGTGAGGACATGATGCGAGGGGAAGGTGGCACGTCATGCCGATGAGGGAGTTGGGCGACGAGGTCATCGTCGACTACTACCTGACGGACGCAGCCGGGGAACCGGTTGACGCGACAGTCGATGCGGTCCTGGTCAGCTCCGAGACCGGCACACAGACCGACCTGGCGCCAGCGGTGGTCTCACTCGGGAACTGGCGGGTCGCTGTAACCCCGTCCAGGACGGGTGAGTGGCGGATCGTGTGGACGGCGTCCGGTGCCGTCACCGACTCCGAGACGGTGTACCTGCTCATCGTCGACCCGGCTGAGGACGCCTCACCGTTGCTGGCCGCGCCGGGTTGGGCGCCGGACATCGCCGACGTGGCCGTGCACATCCCGACCCGGACGCGGGCGGTCGGCACCGACAACTCCTACCTGGGGACGTTCACCGCTGACACCACTCCGACCGGTGTCGAGGTGGACCGGTTGATCCGGCACGCCTGCGCGTGGGTGATGGGCAGGACAGGGTCACCAGTCATGCCGATCGCCGCGGGTCAGGCCGCTGTTGCCGCCGCCCTGCTCGCCGCGTTCTGGGCGGAGATCGGGTACCCGGAGCGGGACGCGGACGTCGCGGTCTACGACCGGCTGCGCACGGACTTCGAGGCGTCCCTCGCCGTCGCGATCGACGTGAACCGTGGGGCAGGCGGCGGCGAAGGGGAAGGCGCTGGCCCCGGGGTCGGCGATCTCACGACTCACTCGTTCCCCGCCCCGGTCTCCTACGGCGACCTGCGATACCTCTGAGCCTGCACGGGTCACGGGGGGCACGCCGATACGATGCGACGTGGGGCCGGGCGGACACCGTCGTTGGAGGACCCGTCGTGCCTTCCCGCTCCGAGGTGACACCAGTCGAGGTCGGCATCTCCGATGCCGGCAGCAGCCCCCAAGCCGTCGACCTGTCCACGATCGAGGTCAGGGACCTTCCGCCCGCACCGGCGTTGCCCGTCGGGTACTCAGGTCGTATCCGCGCCGATTACTCGCAGTTCAGGGCCGCGCAGACGATCCTGTTCGACGGGGTACCGGCCTACGGGGCGGGGGCGCCTGTCCCTGCGTCGCATCCCCTCGTCACCGACCCGGTCACCGGCGGCCCCGGCGAGTGGGTCCGCGACGGCCTGGTCGTCCCCGTCGAGGACTGATCGGGACAGGCGGTGGCGGTCGGTGGCCGCGTCGAGGTCGACGACGCCGCCATCCTCGAACTGTTGAGCTCCCCGGCCGGTCCGGTGGGGCGGTACATGGTCGAGGGTGCGCAGGCAGTCACTCAGGGCGCGAAGAAGAGGGCCCCGGTAGGGGACAACTCGAGGACCCCGCAAGGGCACCCATCCGGGTTCCTGCGTTCCCAGTTGGCGTGGGAGCTCACCTCAGCGAACCCGATCACCGTCGAGATCGAGACGACAGCGCACACCTCGTCCGCGAACCCGTTCCCCGGCGAGTTCTACGCACTGCACATCGAGGACCCGGGGACCCGGCCGCGTAAGCCGCCGCCGTTCGCCCGGGACGACCAGCCGTACCTCGTTCCGGCGTTGCTCGAGGACTGGCCGCAGTGATCACGGACAGGGCGCGACGATGACGTGGAGCCCGGTCGGGGGATACGCCGTTGTCGACGCGGCCGGCGCAGCGAAGGCCCTGGTTGAGGGGTTCACCGGGTTGACCGGACGAGGCAACCCGTTGACGAACGGGGTCCACCTGTCCCGGGACGTCCGGTCCAGCCATCAGGGGCCGGTCGCGTCCGTCGAGGAGATCCCCCCGCGGGTGGTCGATGACGGGTGGGACGACGCCCGGGTGTCGTTCGCCGTCCGGGCGGTTGGTTCTGAGGAGGGCGCACGGTGGGCGGCGGGGGAAGCGGCGCGGCAGCTGCTGACCCGTCTCCTCGCGGTCGGACCGTGGCCGGTTGACGTGACGGTGAAGGACGGAGCTCGGGTCAGGGTCTTGCGCCCACACTCCCCTGAGGGGCCCACGTTGACCGGCGACAACGGCGGGCAGGTCACCTACCGGGTCGATATCACCCTGCGCTGCCAGCTGTTGGAGGACATCTGATGTCGCCGGTCGTCACGTCAGCGGTCCACACCTCAACCCCGACGGGGCAGGCGACCGTCATGACGGTCACTGTGACCGTCGGAAACGGGGTTGTCACCCTGTCCCGGCCGGGTGGTTCCGACGTCGGGACCTACGCCTACTCGGCATCAGCGGCGTATCGGTCGATCCCATCCGGCGGGGTGTCCATCTCGTTGTTGGCCCCTGCTGGGGCGGTGGCGTCGCCGTCGGTCGCGAACGTGGCGCAGGGCACCTCCGCCACGTTCACTGTCACGAACCCCGGCCAGTCAGGGGTGATCACGGTGCGGGTCGTCGACTCCGGTGGAGCAGTCCACACGATCCCCGTCGGATACCAGGCGTTGCAGTACGCGGCTGGCACCCCCACCGATCCACCCGGCGACGGCGAGTCGGGGGAGATGGCGCAGGCACTGCTCGGGGTGCCCCGCTCCGGGCTGCCCTGGCATTCCGGGGTGTGGACCGGCCAGGCCATGTCGACGGCCAACGCGGAAGGCTTCGGGACATGGCGGGGGTCACCACTGGACATCTACACGGTGTATCCGGACTACTCGACGTGGTCGACGATCAACTCGTCTTCGTGGGTGTTCCAGCTCACCGAAGGGCTGCCGGCGAACTGCCGTCTCAACTACGGCCTGCCGATGCTGCCGACGAACCGGCAGGACCAGTGGAACGACGTCCTGTCCGGAGCGAACGATGCTGTGTTCCGCGGCATCGGCGCGCTGTTCGCGGCCAACCGCCCAGACTCCGTGGTCCGCGTCGGGTTCGAGGCGAACGGCGACTGGTTCCCGTGGCGGGCACTGTGGTCGACCCGCGCGAACTTCAAGGCCGCGTATCAGAGGATCGTGGGCATCCTCAAGGACGAGGCACCGGACCTGCTCACCACCTGGGGATGGTCACAGGCGACCCTGCCGGCTGGCATGCCTGGGGGGACCTCACCAGCAGACCAACTCGCCGAGCTGTACCCGGGTGACAGTTACGTCGACATCGTCGAAATCGACACATACAACTACTGGAACGTCACGATCGGTAACGACAACCTGCAGGCGGACTGGGATTTTCATCTGCGGCCCGCGCCGGGCGCCGGACCTCAAGACGTCATGGACTTCGCGGCCGCGCACGGCAAGGGGTTCGCGTTGGGTGAGTGGGGACTGCACTCCGTGGACGGCCCCGGTGACGTCCCGGCGTTCGTCGAGCGGATGTGGTCGTGGCTGGTAGCGAACGACGACCGTGTCGTCTACGAGTGCTATTTCAACGAGCCCGCGTCGTACATCGCGAACGACTTGGTGACGCAGAACCCGAACGCAGGCCTGCGCTACCGCAACCGGTGGGGTCGGCCAGACGCCTACCCGACCGGCGTCGCGCCATAAGGCGTGCGGCAGTGGAACTAGACGTGTCGTCTGTGCTGGCTGCCGGGCGATGGCTACTATCAGAGCGGGGCCGGGACTCCTAGTGGAGCCTTCCAGGCCACTCGGACCGGTGCAGCACCGGGGCGGGGACCTGGGCAGAGCGGAAGGGCCCGACCCCGATGGCGAATGTCGCCGCACCCAAGACCCGGATCCTGTCCGGTCCCGGCATCCTGTACCGGGCCGGCCTCGGCGTCCTGCCCCCCGGGCAGGCCGAAGCCAGCGTCTCGAACAAGGCGCTGACGACGAACGTGGCGACTCTGACCACCTCAGCCCCGCACGGCATGGTCGCCGGTCAGTACGTGACCGTCGCAGGGGTCGACGCCACCTTCAACGGCACCTTCCTGATTGCGTCCGTCCCGACCACGACCACGCTCACCTACGCCAAGACCGCTGCCGACGTTGCCTCGGCGGCGGCAACGGGCACTGCGACCGCCCCGGCCGGCGGAGTCGTGTCCGGGTCTGTGTTCACCGACTCCTGGCCGTCGGGGTGGATCCCGATCGGGGTCACCAAGGAGGGCCATGAGTGGTCCTACGTGGTGTCCAGCGAGGGCGTCGAGGTCGCCGAGTTCCTGCTCCCGGTGCTGCAGGCTCCGACCGGCGCCGAAGGCAAGGTGGGGTTCGAGCTCGTCGAGTACACCGGCGCGAACCTGGCGTGGGCGTTGAACGGTGGCACCCTGACCACCCTGTCGGGCAGCGGCGCGACATCCCTGACCAGGTTGTCCCCGCCCGGCATCGAAAACCAGATCCGTACCCAGATCGGCTGGGAATCCGACGACGGGACCGAGCGAGGCATCTTCCGGCAGTTGTTGCAGACCGGGACCTTGACCTCGAAGCACGGCAAGGGCACCAACGTTGCGTCGCTGACCGCCGAGTTCACCATGGAGCAGCCCTCAACCGGTGACGCGTTCAACCGGTATTACGCCGGGACCACCGTGCTCGGCCAGGTCGCCTGATGGCCGTGATCGGGTCGTTCGGACCCGACCCCAGTCAACTGCCCGAACCGGAGCACTACGACGAGTTCATCTTCTGCGGGGAGCGGTTCGTCGTCCCGGAGATGACGGCGCTGCCGATGACCCGGTTCGCGTGGGACTCCCGGCGCCTGGAAGGGCTCGAGGAGCGGCTGAGGGGCGAGTTGCGGCGCGCGGAGGCACGCCAGCAGGTCGCCGAGGCAGCCGAGGATACGGCTTCCGCAGCGATCGAAATGGGGCGGGTCGTCGAGTTGCGGGGCCGCCTCGCCGAGATCCAGATCGAGTCGATGGCGATGATCTACCAGATGCTGTCGGACAGCATCGGGGAGCAGTGGCCCGAGTTCGAGTCCCTCGCGGTCAGGTACCGGGTCGGGCAGGAAGTGCTGATGGACGTGATCGCGGTCCTCATGCAGCACGCGACGAACCGCCCTACGCTGCCGTCCGGCGACTCATCGAGTGGTCCATCGACGAATGGGACCACCTCGCCGGCCGGCTCTACCTTGCAGGAGCCTCCGCGTGGCCCCACGACGCCTGCGGCTGTGACGGGGCGGGTGCTGACCGATCGGGAGCTGGCGCGCGCGGAGATCGTCGCCGGGATGGTGCCCGTCAGCGGTCCTGCGAACCACTACACCGGCTGACCATCGCGGGTGCGTGCCAGGTGCTGCACGCGCTGCTCGTCGAGGGACTGGACCACAAGGCCCGTGAACGGGTCGCTGAGCTACTGAACGAGCCGCTCGTCGGCGACACCGTCGCCGACGCGCAGGCTCTCATGTTCGGAGGACGCTGATGGCTGCCGGGCGGGAGCTCGCTCGGGCGTTCGTCAGGGTCCAGGTCGAGGACGGCGGCGTCAAGGGCGAGATCACGAAGATCACGCAGTCGGCAGTCGACGACGCGGGGACCTCCGCCGCCCGCACGTTCATCAGCAGGTTCCGTCAGGTCATTGCCTCGCAGGGAAAGACCGCGGTGTCCGGGCTGAGCGCCGACGCTGATACCTCCGGGCAGGACGCGGGGGAGCAGGCAGGGCGCTCGTTCATCGAACGGGTCCGGGATGTCGTCCGCAGGGACGCCGCGCAGGCGATGGCGGGGCTGGACAACCAGGCCGGGGCAGCTGGGGCTGACGCAGGCGAGAAGGCCGAACGGTCGTTCATCACCTCCCTACGCTCAGGGCTGGCCTCGCGGGCTCGGGCAGCGTTCGCGTCCTTGGACACCGGGGCCACCACCGCGGGCGGTGATGCGGGGCAGGCCGCAGAACGGGGCTTCGTCGCCCGGTTCGGGGACGGCATCCGGAGCCGCGCCAAGACAGCATTCTCGTCCCTCGCAGTCGAGGCTCGCGCCGCGGGTGAACGCGCCGGGGACGAGTTCACCCGCGGCGCTGACGGCCGCCTACGCGACGGTCAGGGCCGGTACGTCGCCGCAGGTCGGGCAGCTGGTGATGCCGGGACCAAGGGGATGGTCGCCGGGCTCGCGGGCGGTGCAGCGGCGGTGTCCCGCGCCGCTGGTGCACTGGGCGCGGTCGGCGGCGGGTACCTGGTCGCCGGGTTCGTTAAGTCCTCGGTCAGTATCCGTGCCGCGTTCGAGGACATCCTCAACCAACTGGGGGCGGTCGCCAAAGTTCCAGCCGCCGGCATCGAACGTCTGTCACGGCTGGCGCTGCAGATGGGCGCGGACACCGTGTTCTCCGCGAACCAGGCCGCGGAGGCCATGCTCGAGCTTGCCCGGGGTGGGCTGACTGCGGCGCAGATCGAGGCCGGTGGCCTGGCCGGCACCCTGACGTTGGCCGCTGCAGGGGGCCTCGACATGGGGCGTGCAGCGACGATCGCGTCGAATGCGATGTCGGCGTTCGGGCTCGGCGCGAAGGACGTCGCCGCGGTCGCGGCGGCCCTCGCCGGCGGCGCGAACGCCTCGACGGCGTCGGTGGACTCCCTCGCGCAAGCCCTGTCCCAGGTCGGTCCCGGCGCGGTCAACGCGGGCCTGTCCCTGCAGGAGACCGTAGCCGTGCTGGCCGCGTTCGACTCGGCCGGCATCAAGGGGTCGGACGCCGGCACCTCCCTGAAGACGATGCTGACCAGGCTCATCCCGGCGTCAATGGAAGCCGACGCCACGATGAAGGCACTCGGCCTGTCGTTCGTGGACGTCGAGGGCAACATCGTTCCGATCACGCAGGTCGCCGGCCAGCTGCAGACCGCGCTGTCGGGATTGTCTGAGGCGCAACGGATCTCGGCCCTGAACACGATCTTTGGGTCTGATGCGACCCGGGCTGCGTCAGTCCTGATGAAGGAGGGTGCCGCGGGGCTCGCGGGGTACATCGCGGCGACCAACGACATGGGCGCCGCGCAGGAAGTGGCTGCGGCACGGATGCGGGGCCTGCCTGGTGCGCTAGAGCAGCTGTCTGGGTCGTTCGAGACGGCGAAGCTGGCCGTGGGTGGGTTCCTCGCCCCGGCCGTGACCGCGGGCGCGGGCCTGTTGACGCAGGGCCTGAACCAGATCACGACCGGAGTTCTGAAACTGTCCGACTCGGGCAGCGGCCTGTCCCGAGTCTCCTTGGGAATCAAGGGGATCAAGGACCTGTTGGTCAGCGGTGACCTGAACTCTGCGTTCGCTGCGGCGTTCAACATCTCCGACCAGTCCCCGTCGATCGCGAACCTGACGCAGATCCGCACGGCGGTGATCGGGCTCAAGGACTCCTTCACCACCAACCTGCTGCCGTCGTTGCAGCAGGCTGGCGCACAGATGGCTCCCGCGCTGCAGTCTCTCGGGGCGTCCCTGCTCGGGTTCCTGACCCCGCTGATCCAGAAGGCCGGCGAGATCGGTGGGCAGCTAATGGCTGTCCTGGGCCCAGGGATCCGTGAGATCGCGAACCTGTTCTCGACGCAGCTGGTCCCGGCGATCCAGGCAGTGCTGCCGGTCCTGGCTCCGGTCGCCCAGTTCCTGCTCGGCGTGATCGGTACCGCCCTGGTCGGCGCACTCAAGGGCGTCATCAACGTGATCAAGGGCGTGTTGCAGATCGTCTCCGGCATCCTCAACGTCTTCGCGGGGATCTTCACCGGTGACTGGTCGCGGATGTGGGAAGGGATCAAGCAGATCGCGACCGGTCTGCTGCAGGGCATCCTCGGCATCATCCAGACCGTCCTGAACGTCGGGGTCCTCGGCGCGATCAAGAAATTCATCTCCGGTGCCCTGGCCTTCTTCCAGGCTCTCGGGCCGGCCGCGGTCGGACTGGTCCGGTCGATGGCGTCCGGGGTCCAGTCCCTCATCACCGGGATGGCGAACGCCGGCCTGAGCCTGGTCGGGCGGCTCGTCACCGGGGCGGTGTCCCTGTTCACCTCGCTGGGGTCGCGGGCGGCCTCGCTGGTTTCGTCGATGGCCTCGCGGGTGATCGCCTCGGGTACCTCGATGGCGTCAGGGCTGGTGTCAGCGATCACCTCTGGGGCGTCGCGGGTCATCGCTCAGGTGACGTCGCTGGCGTCCCGGGTCGTCTCACTGCTGCAGGCCCTGCCGGGACGGGTCGCGTCCATCGGCGGGCAGATCGTGTCGGGGATCGCCAACGGCATTTCGAACGCAGCGGGCAGGGTCATGTCCGCGGTGTCTTCCCTCGTGGACCGGATTCCTGCGGCGATCAGGAAACTGATGGGGATCTCCTCGCCGTCGCGGGTGATGGCCCGCCTTGCCAGGTGGATTCCCGAGGGCCTGGCCGTTGGTATCACCGCGAACGCTGGTGCAGCTGTGGGGGCGGCACGTGACCTGGCCGCGCGGGCAGCTGAGGCTGCGAAGTCCCGTTTCGGTGACATCGGCAGGATCGCGTTCGATGCGCCGACTCGGATCGATGTGGACCAGGCGAGGGCCCCTCAGCCGTCCCCGGCGCAGGGCCCCGCTGGCGGCGCTGCGTCAGCAGAGGACATCGCATCGGCGCTGAGGGACGCGTTGCGTGGGGTCACGGTCGTCCTGGACCGGACCGTGGTCGGCAAGGTCGACACGCTGTACGGGCGGGGGTACTGACGTGGCCGCTGAAATCCAGATCACCGACGGGATCGACGGCGAGGTGCTCCTCGACCTCAACCGTCGGTCAGGGTCAGGCGCCGGCATCATGCTCGGGGCTCGTGATCAGATCGACCTCGCCGGGGTGTCGTTGCCCACCGACGGTGAGGACCGCCCGGTCGTGTGGTCGCAGACCGTCGGGCCGACCCCGTTGGCGTCTCGGACGATCCAGCTGCCGCTCGTCGTGTTCTCGGCGACCCCGCAGGACCTGCCGATGGCGATCAGGGACCTGCACGAGGCGGTTCGCCGGCCATGGTGGCTGCGGATCGTCCGGCATGGCTCGACGACCCCGGTGTGGTTGCGTTGCTACCCGACGGCGCCCAAAGTCGAGTCGAACCCGACATCTACGGGTCCCTCGACCGCGGTCCGGGTCATGGTGCAAGCTCGGACCGACCCCTACGCCTACGGGCAGCGTGTCGACTCTGTCCCGGCACTGATCCCGCAGGATCCGACGATGCCAGGCGCGTTCGTCCTCGACCTCAACGAGGTGGGCGGGGACTCGCTGACCCCGCTCACCATCTCCACGGACGACCAGCAACTGATCGGGTCCGACACCGGAACGTTGATCGCAGTCAGGCGTCGCGGCAATCCCCAGCAACTCGGGCCTCTCTGGCACCAGGCTGAGGCGGCCGCGTTGACCGCTCTCGGCGCGAACCCGCCGGTGATGTCGACGTTCACTGACGACCCGGAGATGTCCGGTGCGGCCGCGGCGTCTGTCCAGTTCGCGGACGTCGGGACCGCGGCGACCTACGGCCAGTTCGCCTGGGCTGCACCGTTCTCCGGGCCGGAGGCGCCGGGCCTGTACCGGGTCCTCGTCCGGGCCCGCCGCTCCGGCGCCGCCGGTGACGTCACCGTGGCTTTCAGGGTCGTGGTCGGACCGACATACCGGGAAGCGACGTGGTCTGCGTCGGGGTCCGACACCCGGGTCATCGACTGTGGGGTGATCCCGGTGCCGGTCGGGATGCCGGACTACCAGGCGTCGCCGGCCTCGATCCGTGGTGCGGTCGCCGCGGACACCCGGTTGTTGGTGTGGCGACCGTCTGCTGGCGGTGGTCGCATCGACATCGACTGGATCGCGTTCGTGCCAGCCGATGAGGGCTGTGCTGTGCTGTGGGCCGAGGGTGTGACCGGCCCGGTCGGGTCGTGGATGTCAGTCGACGGGTACGACCACACCGTCCGAGTGTTCAACGGGTACCCGTTCGCGGGCTCGTCCTGGGCGGTTGGGCAGAACCTGAACGTCGTAACCCGGGTGTCGGGAGCGATGCCGATGCTGGGGCCAGGCACGAATCGTCTCTACGTCGTCGGTGGCCTGTCTCCGTCCCCGAATGCTGTCTGGGAGCCGTCCCGGGCGGTGTCGCTGCAGGTGTCGTACTGGCCGCGGTGGACGTGGCTCACATGACCGGCGACCTGCTCGTGAGAGTGACTGATGCGTCGGGGGTTTCGGTCACGGTGCCCGCACCTGCCGACCTGCGGATGTCCTCGAGCATCCCAGGCGGGTACGACACACTCGCGGCGACGATCCCGTGGCCCCACGGGGTGACTGCCCCCGACGTGTTGACGAAGGCTGCCCGGGTGCAGGTGGTCGACTGCCGGCACGGGGAGGTGGTGTGGTCGGGGCGCATGGACGACCCGGGCGACTCGATCGAACCGGGCCTGGCCGCCTACGCGGTGGCGGCATCCGGCGAGCAATCGCTGATGGATGGATTCCGGCGGGCATACTCACTCGTCGACCGTGACCCGGATCATTGGGTGGCCGTGACCACGGACGGCGGCGAGTCGCAGCAGCTGACCGGGGCCGGGGCGATCACGCAATGGCCGGGGGACTGGGCCGAGCCGGGGCCTCCGCGGACCAGATGGGAGCAGAACGTCTCGGCCGGCACGGCGTTCCCAACCGGCGGGTCGCTGTTCCTGGACTACGTTGCAGCCCTGTACCACGGGTCGGGACAGATCAACCAGGTCACCGGGACCGCGTTGGCGACACGCCCGTTCGATGCGTCCTGGAACCTGTCGAAATGGGCGGTGCAGACCTTCGACGACTCGTTCGGGCAGGTGTCTCTAGCATCGACCACGCCGCCGCCGGCCAGCCAGGACAACTGGGTGATCCGGGAGGGGGTGGCGGCGTGGACGACCGGGATGGACGTCCGCGGGATCCGGTTGCACCTGCGGTACACCGGGGCTGCGACCGACACAACTGTCGCCTATACGCTGCAGCACGCCAACCTGATCGTTTACTCCCCGAAGTACAACCGCGACGGCAGCGTGTTGGCCTCAGATGCGGGACCGCTGTACGCGAACCAGATCGTGCTCGACCTGCTCGGCCGGGGCCTGGCCCAGTTCGTTGACGCTGACCCGATCCTGGACCTGCCCACCGCCGCTGTGGAGCACGCCTCTTGGTGGGATGGGGTGTCAGCACGTGAGGTGCTCTCGTTCGTCGCGCAGTACGGGCCGGGGCGGTGGTGGGCGGTTTGGGGGCCTCGGGACGGTAACCCGTTGGGGCATCCTCGATTCGAGTACGCGACGTGGGACGGCGCGCTGAGGTACCACCTGATGGACGCGCCCGGCGTGCGGGTGGACATGGCTGGCGGCGCCGACTCCCTGGCGAACCGTGCCCTCGTGATCTACCAGGTGACCGACAAGTCGTTGGGGCACGCCGAGATTGAGGTACAGGTGCCGCTGCTGGACGAGCAGGGCATCGTGCGGTCGACGACCGTTGACCTGACCGGTCGTGGCCCGCTCACGGAGGCGAAAGCGGTCGAGCTCGGGCGGGCCGCCCTGGTGGAGCTTGTGGCGACGAAGCCGTCCGGCACGGTCACCGTGACAGGGCCGGTGTACGACCATGTCCTCGGCCGGTCGGTGGAGCCGTGGGAGATCCGGCCTGGCTCACCGGTGCACGTGGTCGTGCCCACCTACCAGGCGTTGCCGTACCCGGACAGCAACGCGGACGGACGGGCGGTGTTCCGGTTGACCGGCGTCGCCTACGACCACGGTCGTCGCGCGGCGTCGCTGTCGCTCGACGGTGGGTCTCGAACCCTCGTGGCCCGTGTCAAGGTCGGCGCCGCTCCCCGTCGCTACACCGTCGTCGACCCCAGATTGGAACGGTGATAGGGCTATGGGTGTATACGGCGCCACCGTATACGGCGGCGGAACATATGGACCCGGCGCTGATACGTCCGCCGAGGTGCACGCGGCGGTCGACCTGTGGTGGGGCGGGCAGCGTGTCTACCGGGCCGGTGACCGGGTGCTGGAGGCCCACCCGGGGTATGCACTGTGGGCCGCGGAGGGGAAGCTCGCGTCAGCGGCACCGGTACGGGAAGTGTTCGGGTCGGCGCGGGCTGGGGCGATCGCCAGGCGCCGGTCGGTGAGTGCCGCAGCGCAGGGGCCCGGCGTGGGAGGGGAGGACTTCGGTGGGGAGCCTGTGCCGCCGCCGTCGATTGGCGACCTGACCCTGACGTCGTGGACGTGGTCGAGTCCTGGGTCCGGGACGGTCGCCAAGCCGTCAGGGACGGCCGTGGGTGACCTGCTGGTCGCGGTCCAGTTGTGTGACGGGGCTGGCACCTTGGCGGGGTTGACCGCACCTGACTCAACGTGGGTGCAGCGCGGCTCGGGGGTCGCGACGGCCTCGGGCGGCGGAAAGGTGTGGACCAAGAACGCGGGGGCCAGCGAACCGGAGGCGTACACCTTCAACGCACCCCAGGGCGGCACGACCGGCGGTGGGTCCCTTGCAGTGTCCGATGACTTCCCGGGCGCGAACGGTGCTGCGCTGTCGTCGAACTGGCAGGCGAAGGAGGTCAGGGCGGGGGCGACGGCGCAGATCCAGGACGGGACCGCCCAGCTCTATGCCGGTACGGGTACCGGGTACACGGCGCGGATCTCTGTGCAGCTGGTTGGGGCGCCGGCCAGCGACCTGGACATTTCCTCGAGCTTCCAGTTCACCGGGGGCGGCGGTGACGTCTGGTGGTACGCCCGAGCAGACGCCGGAGGCCTGTCCACCACAGGGGTCGGCCTGAGGATCGACCGGAACGGGCAGTGGTTCCTGTACGACGTCGTCAACTACTCGGGCGGCACCCCGAAGCAGTCCGGAACATGGGCCGGCGGTGCAGGCAAGGTGTGGGCGCGGATGCTGCTGTCCGGGTCGAGCGTGCAGGTCAAGGTGTGGAACGACGGGACTCCGGAACCGGCGTTCGGGACGGCGACGACCACGCAGTACACGACGGGTATCACCTTCTTGCAGGTCAAGGGCGCAGGGAACGACTGTCGGGTGCGGGTCGACACGGTTCGCTGCTACACCGTCGGAGGCGGCGGAGGCGGCGGAGGGGTGCCGGCGGTGCAGCAGGTGCTGCTCGCCCGGGTGCAGGGTGCACACGCGACGAACCCGATCCTCGCGGGCCCGGTGTGGCAGCAGGACGGTGACGGCGGGACAACGGTTGAGGCGCCGTCGGTCGCGGTCACCGCGCAGGGCCTGGTGTTGCGGGCATGGTCGGGGGTGCTTTCCTCTGCGGCCGTCACATGGTCCGGTGTCCCGGATCTGCGGTTGCTGCCGTTGGTTGGGGTTCCATCGACGCTCGCCGGGCAGGCAGCTGCCCACGTGCACGACAATGCTGCGACCTCCACGGGGACGTCTTCCGCGACGACCAGCCCTGCACTGTCAGCGAGCACGGGTATGACGGTTGTGATCCGCGGGGAGGGTGTCGAGCAGCCAGAGGACCCCGGAAACCCTGACCAGCCTGGGCCGTCGGGCCGGCTCGTCGGGATGTGGCTGAACGGGTGGCAGCAGCCGCCGTTGTCGGGGTGGCCGGCGGACGTGATCGGGTCGGGGAACTCGCCGGGCCTGGTCAACCATGTGATCGCGTGCATGGGGCAGTCCGCGCAGGGTGGCACGGGTCTGGTGCAGTGGGCGCCGTCGAACGGGCCGTCGGTGTCCGGGATGGCCTCGCAGGTTGCAGCGGTCAGGGCCCGGGGCACTAACGTCATCTTCGGGTTCGGTGGTTCGGGGGATGGAGGTATCACCATCACGAACCCGACGCAGGTCACACAGGCCGTCTCGTCGTTGTCCTCGATCGTGAACACTTATGGGTTCAACGGCATCGACATCGACCTCGAGGGTGAACCGGGGCCGACGTGGAACCAGACGTCGCTGGTGTCGCTGGCCGGGCAGATGAGGGCCGCGTTCGGCGCGAACTTCATCATCGGGGTGACCGTCGCGTTGTTCGGGAACAGGACCGCGGCGTGGACGGGTTGCGTGAAGGCCATGATCGACGCCGGCCACAACCCTGCATATCTCGGCATCATGTGTTACGACTTCGTCGAGGCGACCGACTCGCGGTTGACGCCGGTCGTGCAGCAGAAGGTGCAGGCGTGTCTGTCTGCGGGCATACCTCAGTCGAAGGTGATGATCGGGTTCATGCAGGCACCGTCACCGGGGTATCCGGCATCGACGATTCCCCTGATCCAGGCTGCCTGGGATGCCGCTGAGTCGCAGTGGTCGGGGTTGCGTGGGGCGTTCCACTGGGACCAGAGCATTGACGCATCGAAGGGTTGGGGGTTCGCGCGGACGATCGGTCCACGGGTCCTCGGGGTCTGAGCCGGGTCCCCTTCGGAAGGGTTGCGCGCCGCCCAGGGCCGGGTTGTCGCAGCGCAACCCCCGAGGGGGCCCGGTTCAGCTGTCGAGGCCGAGGAGTTTGCGGACGACCCGCTCACGGACTCCGAGGATCTTCGCGGCCCGGTACATGGTGATGCGGGTGGTCGGGTCGGGGTCGTGGACCGCGGCCTCGACTGCTGCGGCGCGGCGGTCGAGGGCTGCCTGCCAGCGCGGGCGGAGGGCGTCTAGCTCGGCCTGGGCACGGAGCAGATGGGTCTCGTGGGCGGTGGCCGGTGGCCGGTCCGCGGGGGGTGGCGGGAACAGGTCCGTGAACCGGTCGGTCACCGGGGCACCTCCTGGACGACGTGGGGGAGCCGGCAGTGGCCGGCCTGCTCGATGCGGTCCCGGAGCCGTTCGGCGGCGGCGCGGTTGGCGCAGGGGGTAGTGGTGTGGTCGGGGCACACCACCTGCCAGGCGGGGCGGTGGGCGGGTGTGGTGGGCACGGGGGCCCTCCCTTCACGGGTCGGGGGTCAGGACCTGCAGCCGCAGGCGTACAGGGTGTCGATGACGGCGTAGTTGCCGGGGGTGCGCAGGTCGCGGGCGTAGGACAGGGCGACGCCGTAGTCGTGGGGGTCGAGGTAGACGGCGAGGTCGGTGCCGACTCTGCCGTTGGTGTCGGGCAGTCGGCGGCCGTCCTTCATGGTGTGCCGGACCAGGTACCCGACGATGCCGTCGGTGTTGTGCTCGGGGTGCTGTGGGTGCGCGGTCAGGGACGGGGCTGCTGCGCAACCGGCCGCGGTGCTGAACTGCTGGGCGGTTGTGGTCATGGGCCCCTCCTCGGGGTTCGGGTCCGTGGGTCGGACCGGCAACACACACACCCTAGTGCAGGGAACTGCCCTAGACAATGCGGTTGTCATACATGACCCGGGTGTCGTATCGTCAGAGTAGACGAAACGGAGGCCCACAGTGGACACCATCACCGCACCCATCCCCGGCGTGACCGCCACCCGCGACGGCCGCACCATCGCCCTGTCCGGCGCGACCTACCCCGTCCGCGACCGGATCAAGGCCGCCGGGTTCCGCTGGCACCCCGCCACCAAGACGTGGCGCGGCGGCCAGGTGTCCCTCGAGCGCCTCGCCGGCCAGATCACCCCCACCACCGCAGCCCCGGTCCCGGCCGGGCAGTTCCCGCCAACCCCCGAACAGACCGCGATCCTGGCCGCCGTGTCCACCGGCCGCGCCGTCGTCGTCGAGGCACTGGCTGGCACCGGGAAGACGAGCACCCTCGAGCTCATCGCCCGCGCGCACCCCGCGAAGCGGATCCTCCTCGTCGTGTTCAACAAGTCGATGCAGACCGAGGCGCAGGCCAGGATGCCCCGTAACGTCGAAGCCCGCACGTTCGACTCCCTCGGCTTCGCCGGTGCCCCCGCCGAGGCCGTCGTCAAGTTCAGGGCGCAGCGGGACGCGAAGGGCGCGGGCGGCCCGATCCGCAAGCTGACCGACGTGGTGCGACACCTGGGCCTGGACAAGGCCCCGACCCGGTACGTCGCGACGGTGACCAGCGAGACGGGTGGGGTCGTGGTGACCCGGCGCGAGACGCAGGTCATCCAGCCGGTGCGGGCCGCGTCCGCAGCGCTGCGGACCGTCGAGGCGTGGTGCACCTCCGCGGACGCTCAGATCACCGCCGCGCACGTGCCCGCCGAGGTCGCCGACGAGGACGACGACCACGCTGCTGCCGCCGCGGCGATCGTTCCGATCGCGGTGCGGGCCTGGGCTGACCTGACCTCCGCGCAGGGCCAGTTGCGGATCACCAACGGGCACCTCACCAAGATGTGGGCGATGACCCGCCCCGACCTCACCCAGCCGGGCAGCGGCGCCCGCATGGCCCCCGACATGATCCTGGTCGACGAGGCACAGGACACCGCGCCGGTCTGTGAGGCCGTGATGCGTGCGCAGACGGTGCAGACAGTGTGGGTCGGCGACACCTGGCAGTCGATCTACGCCTGGCGGGGCGCCGTGAACGCGTTGACGAACGTCGAGCCGGACGACGCGAAGCGGCTGCCGCTGACGAAGTCGTGGCGGTTCGGGCCCGAGGTCGCGGGCGCCGGGAATGCCTTCCTCGGGCGGCTCGGGTCCCGTTGGACGGTCGACGGCGGCGGCAAGCCGGGCACCGTCCTGGGCGCCGGGTCGATGACCGACCCCGACGCGGTGCTGTGCCGCACGAACGCCGGGATGATCGGTGAGGTTCTGGCCCTGCTCGAGGGTGGCCGGAAGGCCGCGGTGACTCCCGGCACCCGGCAGGACCTGGCGCTGCTCGCCGGGACCGTCCGGTGGCTGATGGGGGGCCTGCCGCCCGCGCGTCTGCACGATGACCTCGCGGCGTTCGGGTCGTGGCGTGAGGTTGAGGTCGCCGTGGAGTCCGGTGTCGCTGACCAGAAGGTCGAGATGCTGCACAAGCTGGTCACCGAGCAGACCATCGACGTGATCGAGCGGGTCGTCGGCGAGATGCTCGAGATCGGTCAGGCCGGGGCCCGGGACGCCGTCGTGGTCATCACGGCGCACAAGTCGAAGGGCCTGCAGTGGCCGCGGGTCAAGATCGGTGGGGACTTCCCGCAGCCGCGGCGCCGCGGTGAGTCCGTCGTCGAGCCGGGTCGGGAGGAGCAGAAGCTCGGTTACGTCGCGGTGACCCGGGCACAGTTGGCCCTCGACCCGGGGTCGCTGTCGTGGGCACTGTGACCCCACGACTACTGGCCCCCTCCCCCGTGCGCGGGGGAGGGGGCCAGTTCGTTGCGTGGCCCGGCACGCCGACATCACGTCAGGTTGAACCCTGGGTCAAGACTGGCTAGATACCCTTCCTGTGGGGCCGGTAAGTGGTGCGCGGACGAGGGAGGGGGGCACAGTGCAGACCCGGTACCCCGCCGCGTCGTGGCGGCCCCTCGCGGACCCCTCGGACGAACCGCTGATCACGCCGCGGATCCTGGTCGTCCACACCATCGCCGGCTACCTCGGTCCAACCGACTCGATGTTCCGGCAGAAGGGCTATGACGGCGTCGAGGCCCACTTCGGGATCGGTGGCCCGTGGGACGGGCGACTGCTGGACGGAGCGGTCTGGCAGTGGCAGAGCATCGACCGGCAGGCAGACGCCCAGGCCGCCGGCAACCCGTACTGCGTGTCCGTCGAGACCAGCGACGCCGGCAACCCGGAGCAACGGTGGTCGCCTCGTCAGGCCGACGCGCTGGTCGCGCTCATCGCCTGGTTCTGTCGGCAGACCGGTGCCCCTGCCCGACTCGTGCAGGCCATGAGCGACTCAGGGATCGGCTACCACCGCCAGTTCGACCCATGGAACCCGGGCAGGCACTCCTGCCCGGGCACGATCCGGCTCACCCAGCTGCTGGACGAGGTCATTCCGTCAGCGGCTGCACTCCTCCGTGAAGGGACAGATGACGGCATGCCGCTGACGCAGGAAGACCTGAGCAGGATCGCTGCAGTCGTGTGGGGTTCGAAGTTCGGTGACTCGACGACGACCGGGGTGATGCTGCAGCGCGCCTCGCGGCCCGCTGATGTGCAGGCCATCGCGGAGGCGGTTGTCGCCAAGCTCCCCGCTGGCCCCGGCGGTGGTCCTGCCCTGAACGCCGAGGTGATCGCTGTGGCGGTCGCCGACGAGCTCGCCCGCCGGATGGTCCGGTAACCCCCCAGGAGGCATCGAATGGAACCGAAGCTACCCCTCAAGGACATCGCGCCCGCCACGGTCCGCAACCTCGCCCTGCTGATCTACGCGGTGGCCGGCCGGTGGGCGCTGGTCACCCTGGGGATCGAGGAGGAGGCCCTTGTGAACGCGCTCACGGTCGCGTTGACGGTCGGGTTCTACCTGCTGGTCGCGGTCACCGAGAAGTTCTTCCCGAAGGCTGGGGCGCTCCTCGGGTGGGCCCGGTCACCGGTGTACGCCAAGGTCGGCTCCGACGGGTCCGTCGACATCACTTCTCTGCCGACGCTGCACGTTCCGAAGGTGACCGAGTGAGCGTGATCGACTCGATCAGGGTCGACCACGTCGACGACAGCACGTCGCGGGTGACCACTGACGTCACGGGCGGGAAGACCGCAGTGGTGCTGGTGTTCGATGACGACGGCACGGTGGTGGCACGGTCGGTCGACCTGGCAAGGTCCCCCGAGCCCGACCCCGAGCCCGAGCCGAACCGGGTGAGGATCGGGGAGGCCGAGTGGCAGCTCGCAGCGGTGGACCCGACCCCTTCCACCCACCCGTCCGGGTTCATCTCCCCGACGTGGGCCGGTCGAGGCACGGACCAGTTGATCGCTGTCACAACGGCATCAGGTCCCAAGACGGCGTTCAACCAGTACGGGGCTCTGGTTGTCGTCGGGCCGGGCGGCCTGGTCGGCCTGGTTGTCGACCAGGCGCGGGCGTCAGCCGGCAACCACAACGTGTCGATCCCCACCGGCGGGTACGTCCTGGCCGGCCACGGCGCCGCCGCGAACTTCATCCTCACCAATGCCCGTGAGGGGCTGCCGGTGTCGTTCCGTCACGTGGAACCCATCCCGGGGCCTGGCGGTGGCACGCTGCCCGCGTGGGTGGTCGCTGGGTACTGGCAGCAGTACCAGGGCCCCCGTGTCGCAGAAGTGCACCCGGCCTTCAACGTGCTGTATGCGTCGTTCATCCTCGGCAACGGCGGCCAGACCATGACGTTCCAGCCTGTCGTGCAGGACGACGCGTCGTTCCGCCGCGAGGTGCGGGCTGCGCAGGAACGGGGCGTGGTGTGGGGTGCCTCCGTTGGTGGAGGGGTGAAGGCCGAGTTTGCGACGGTCATCCGCACTCAGGCCGAGGCGGTCAGGGCCGCTGACGGGATCTCGCGGATCGTCGAGTCGTACGGGTTCCAACTGATCGACTACGACCTGGAGAACGGGCCCGGCGGGTTCACGCAGGACGGGCTGCTGGAGGTGTCGAGGCGGTTGCGGTCCCGGTTTGGTCCCGGGTTCGGGATCTCGTTCACGCCGAGGCCATACGAGTCGTTCTACTACGCGATCGCTGCCGCCCACGAACGGGAAGGCCTGCTGTCGCTACTCCAGTTCCAGTTCTACGACTCCCGTGAGTACAACGACCCGGCGTTCCTGCGGGCGCACGTCCCGTTGAAGCTCGACGAGGCGCAGCGGGCCGGCGTGCCGTGGTCCAAGATGGTCATCGGGGCGATCACCCGGACCGGGTACCCCAACGGGCACAACACGATCGGTGTGTACCGGGACGTGGTTGCGGCGATGAAGGGGTCGCGGGGGATCCGGGGGTCGTTCATCTGGGAGACGTCGATGGACCGGTCGGAGGGGTGGTCGTTCGCGACGACGATGGCTGGCCTGGCCTGACAGATGCCGATCTGGGACTTGCTGCGGGGTCGTCTGCGGCCGAGAGTATTCGACACCCACCCGGGGTACGGGCATGCAACGGTGGCCGTGCTCCTGGCGCACATCGGCCTGGGCATCGACGGTGCGGCTACTGGCCATGACCTGGGGTGGCGGCTGTTCGGTGGGGGCACCGGCGTGATCGTGCTCGCGGTGGTGCACTTTGTGATCGCGGCGGCCCTGACGGTCGGCCTGTACCTGAGTTGGCGGGTTGTGCGGTTGGCATTTATCGCTTCCGTGACGACGTACAGCATTGTCGCGGTGCTGTTCTGGTCGACATGGATGGTGGATCTGTTGTCGGGCGTGGGTTGGGGTTGGCCGTTCCGTGCTGGGGTCCTGCACGCGGTCCTGGCGTTGATCTCGGCGGCTGCTGCGCAGGAGCCGGTCGTCGCCGGCCGGTACCACGACCCCGATGGTGGATGGTCGTGAGTCCCACCGAATGGGTCGCGGTCCTGACGGTGGCGTCGCCGGTGTTGGCCGGCCTCGCGGGGTTCGTCGCGACGCGGGCGACGGCGCGGGCGACGAACCGGAAGTCCCGCGCGGACGTGGCCTCCCAGATCGAGGAGGCCTCTGGCAGGTTGATGCTTCGCCAGCAGGGCGAGATGGAGCGTCAGGACCGTGAGATCGGGGAGTTGCGGGCCCAGATCGCACGGATGCGGGTCACGGAGCGGGTGGTTCTGGCGTACCTGACCGCTGATCGGCAGTGGCACGACCAAGTGATCGACATCCTGGCTTCGCACGGGTTGTCTGCGCCGCCGGCCCCGGTGACCCCTCCGACCGGGATGTGATCGGCGCGTCAGGCTAGGTGGGCTGTCGGGTCGGGGAGGACACTGTTGGGGGGCAGTCGCACGGGGACGGCGACTGCCCCGTTGTCGTTCCCCGGGTTCGCGTGCGTCGGGGACTGGACATCCCGGGCTGGCCATGCCGTATAGTTGGACTAGACACGAGGATGAGTTCAACTAGCGGAGGATGTTCGATGAGCTACTACACCCATATCAGCGTGCACGAAGGTGACCTGCGCATCGAGCCGCCCCTGACGTGGGCCGAGATCCGCCAGGCGGATGACGGCGGTAGGGATTGGACCACCTGGGACCGAGGCGCTGACGACGTGGGCCTGTTCAAGGTGGTCGTGAGGTCCGAGGACGTCGACACCGACGAGGGCATCCTGACCCGCAAGACCGGTCCCTGGATCGTCCTGTACGACGGCGGCCTGAACCACACAGGCCCGGAAGACGTCGCCGCCGAGTTCGAAGCGTTCTTCGCTGCGTTCCCCGGGCACGACCTGACCGTGGTTGTCGCGGGCCGCGGCGAGGAGTGGGGGGACCTGTGGCGGGTGTACGTGCGGGACCGGCAGGCCCGAGCCTCGCGCGCACAGATCACCTACCCCGACCCGTTCGGCCAGTCGGACGAGTGAACCCCGATGCCACACAGAACCAGGTTCGAGGACGTCGCCGAACCCGAGGTCGGCGACCTCGCCGAGCACATCAGCGGCACGTTGGACGCCCGTCCGGTGCTCCGGGTACAGGCCGGTCAAGTCTGGCTCAAGGGCGCCGGCACCGGCTCGATCGGCCCGTTCCCGGCCAGCAACTACACCTTCAAGCGGAGGGTCCTGGCCGGCACGATGGTCGTTCGGGTCCGGGACAGCGACGCTGAGGCAGCCGCGTGGGGCAGCGGCCGTGGAGGACCCATCATCCGCACCGTCACGATCTCCGACCTGTGCCAGGTCTGCGGTGGGCCTCGCGGTGTCCCGCAGTCGTCGTGGGAGTGCGACGACGGCGATTACTTCTCCGTGGACCGGTGGGTCAACCCGTGCGGGCACCTCGACATGTACCGGGCCGTGCTCGCCGAGGCCCGTTCGTCGCGGCCCGCCGAGGGAGTGACCACCCCGTGACCCTCGACGAGGCCCGGGCCCTGGTCGGCTGCGGCGTGGTCTATACCCCCGGCCACGGCCCCCGCGAGGACGGTGTCATCACGTCTGTCGGAGACCGGTTGGTGTTCGTCCGGTACGCGGGGGACGCCGCCTCCAAGGCCACCTCGCCCGGTGACCTCGAGCCACTGACCGGAAGGGGGAACCGGTCATGAAGCACAACCAGTCGTGCCGGTGCGGGTCGACCGTCGAGGTCGAGGACGACGACCGGGACCACGTCAGAACCGTTGTCGCTGACTGGCGTTCGCACCACCGGTGTCTACCGGCGGACGAGCGGGACAACGGCCGCAGCGGAGTCGGGTTCTCCGCAGCGCAGGTGGTGCGCCCGCCATCGAACCCGCCGGGGCACATAGAGCAGGACGTGAGGGCATGAACGTCATGGTGACTCGGATGGTTTCACTCGGCTGGGGGAACGTCGGCGCCTGGCCGACCATCCGTGCCGCGGCGCCGCGAGGTGGGGTGCACGTCATCGACCCTGTCGAGATCAGGGAGACCGTCACCGAACGCGGCATCTACCGCGTCGCCGTCGAGGGCACCCTGATCCGGAAGCGCGACGGGGCCAGGGCAGGCCGCAAGATCGCGTTGTTCTCGGATCACACTGGCTCGTTGTCCGGGGCCCAACCGATCGCTGATCTCCCAGCCGAGCTCGCGCGACTCCTGCTCGGCCCTCAGCGCCTCGCCGAGGTGATGCGGTGATGGGCACCAAGGTCACCTACGGTGCGAGCGAGCACGGCGACCCGGTGGTCACGTTCACTGTCACCGGCGGCCACGACATCTACCGATTGGCGTTCTCCCTGTCCCGGGCGCAGTGCGACTTCGCAGACAACGGGGCTGGCATGTTCCGGTTCCTGGCCGGGGCCTACCCGACGAGCTTCGATGCTCTGGACCAGTCCCTAGGGTCTGGTGCCGCGAGGCGGTGGGCACTGCTGGGGGGAAGCAGCCAGCGGGTTAAAGCGGTCACCGCGCGCAGGGGTTGGCGCTGCTACGTCGACGGCTGCCACAGGGCCATCCGTCCAGGAGACCTGCACGTGTCGTGGGTTGCGTTCCCGGGGTCGGAGTTCAACGGCAGGGACACGCCGGTCCGGTACCGGTTGTGCCTGGACCACGCGACGGACACCAGGTCGCGTGAGGCGCTCGGCGTGCGCGAGGTCCAGGAGGCACGCAAGGCCGCCGCCGAGGCGGTGCAGTGATGGCGCCGCGGATCACGATCACCTGCACCAGGTGTGGGGCTCGGCTGGTCACGGCCAGCGTGCAGGAGATGGCCGAGTGGAACACATCCCACGACGCCGTGTGCCTCGGCCCGACCCCACGACCGATCAAGGAGGAGCCGTGAGCGACGGAAGCAAGATCGGATGGACGGACGCAACGCTCAACGTCGTCATCGGCTGCGACAAGGTCAGTCCCGGGTGCGACCGCTGCTACGCGATCCGGACCGCGCACCGGATGCAGGCCAACCCGAACCCGAAGGTGGCCGACGCCTACGCCGGCACCGAACGGGACATGGAGTGGACCGGACAGGTCAACCTGGTCGAGGACCGCCTGCATCTGCCGCTACGGTGGCGCCGGCCCCGGCGGATCTTCGTCAACGCGCAGTCCGACCTGTTCCACGCCAAGGTCCCCGACGAGTTCATCGCTGAGGTGCTGGCAGTCGCGGCGATCTCGTCGCGGCACACGTTTCAGGTGTTGACGAAACGGCACGGGCGGATGCGGTCGCTGCTGTCGTCGGAGCATTTCGTGGCACAGGTCACCCGTGCGGCGGGACGGCTGTGGGAGAGCCCAGGTTGGCACCACTCGACGGCGGGGAACTGGCCCGGGTGGCCGCTGCCGAACCTGCACCTCGGGGTCAGCGTCGAGGACCAGGCCACGGCTGCGTTGCGGATCCCGGCGTTGAGCGCCACCCCGGCCTTCGTTCGGTGGATCTCCGCTGAACCGCTGCTGGGGCCGGTCACGATCGACCCGGATCACCTGGTCTGCGGCGTCGACACCCCGTACCACTGGTGCTCACAGAGGTGTGGGTTGCTGTCGTGGGTGGTGGTGGGTGGCGAGTCAGGGCCAGGTGCTCGACCGATGCACCCGCGGTGGGCCCGCGACCTGCGGGATCAGTGCGTCGCTGCTGACGTCCCCTACTTCTTCAAGCAGTGGGGTGAGTGGGCACCGGTCGCGTCCAACGATGCCCGCGCGGCTGATGTGTGGCTGAGCCGGGACGGCGGCGTGACCGAGGTGGCCGAAGGCTGCGCAGGGAGCGTGGCTGCGGGTGCAGAGCTGATGCGCAGGGTTGGGAAGAGGGCGGCCGGGAACGTCCTGGACGGTCGGGTGTGGGAGCAGTCCTCGAGGGTGGTCCTCCGGTGACCGCGCCGTGCGCGCGCGGTCGCGCAGTCGGTGCTCAACTGGCGTTCGATCTGCCGTGCTGCGTCCTGCCCGGGTGTCAGAACAGTGTCTCCTCGCCCGGTGAACCGTGCACCGACTGCATCGAGCAGTTCGGGGAGTACCTGGCTCATGACCCGTCGGCGTTGCCCTTGACGGCCGAGCAGATCGCGGAGCGGGACGCATCCGTCGTCGAGGTGCTGACCAGCAGACGATCCGTCGTTGTCGAGGTGCGTCGGCGGGGGCAGATCTGCTGGTTGTGTGTTGAGCGCCGGACCTGTACCCAGACGCCTCATGGCTGGGAATGCGACCGGTGCCGGGTGGTCCGATGAGTACCCGAGCGTTGAAGATCACCCCGGCGAAGGCGGGTACGTGGACGGAGTGCCCCCGCCGGTACCGGCACACCTACCTCGACCGGCCTGCGCCACCCCGGACGGGCGGGCCGTGGGCGCACCAGTCGCTCGGCAACTCGGTTCATGCGGCGTTGGCGGCGTGGCTGGCCGAGGAGCCGGCGAAGCGGACCCCGTCCCTCGCGGTCGCGCACCTGGTCGAGGTGTGGCAACTGCAGGGGTACCGGGACGACGCGCACGCCGGTGAGTGGCTCGGGTATGCGTCGGGGTGGGTGGAGGCCTACACCGAGCAGGTGCTCGCCGGTGCGCGGCCGGTCGGGGTGGAGCGGTCCGTCGCAGCGCACCTGACCCCGGGCGACCCGTTCGTCACAGCCCACACCGAGGTCCCGTGGCCGCAGGCCCTGATCGTGGAGGGCCGCGTTGACCTGGTCGAGGACCGTGGCGGGCAGCTGGTCGTCGTCGACTACAAGACGGGCAAGCGGCTGCCTCGGGAGTCCGATGCCGGCGGGTCCTGGGCCCTTGCGGTGTACGTCCTGGCCGCCGGCCGGACGCTGCGGCAGCGGTGCGCGCGGGCCGAGCTCCACCACCTGCCGACCCAGACGGTCGCGGGCGTCGACTACGACGGGCCCCGGCTGTACCGGCAGATCGAGCGGCTGCGGGACGTCGCCGCAGAGATCGAGGCTACGGCAGCGGCGACCGCGGACACGGTCGTCGGGCGCCCTGTCGAGGAGGTCGAGCAGATCCGTGACGAGATGTTCCCGACCCGGCCGTCCCCGCTGTGCGGGTCGTGCCCGTTCCGGGGAGTGTGCCCTGCTGGGCAGGTGGTGCCCGAGGTGTTGCCTTGGCAGTTCCTCGCGACGCCTGCTGCTGTGACCGTGTAACCCCTTCCGATACAAGGAGATCCACGAACCATGGCTGACATGACTCTCACTGCGCGCCCCCTGTCCGACGGTGCTCGGGCGGCGTTGGCCCGCGCGGTCGTCGACGACACCCGCCTGGTGCTGCCTGACCAGTTGGACCGGGCGGTGTACGTCGAGGTGAACAAGGCGTTGGAGCGGCTGGGCGGTCGTTGGAACCGGAAGGCCAAGGCGCATGTCTTCCCGCAGGACCCGGCCGACGACCTGGCGACCGTGGTCGACACGGGCCTGATGCCGGCGGACGCCGACAAGCTGATGTCGTTCTGGCCGACGCCACGGGACGTCGCTGCGGAGATGTGCGAGTGGGCCAACGTCGGGGCCCTCGCGCCGGGATCGCAGGTGCTGGAACCGTCCGCGGGGGACGGCGCCCTCGCTGAGGTGATCCGGGACGTCGCGCCGCGGGTGGGTGTGTTGTGCGTCGAACCGGACCCGACCCGCGCGGAGGCGTTGAGGGGCAAGGGTTTCGGGAACGTCCACCAGTGCCGGTTCGAGGAGTTCGCCGCAGCCCACGACGGGGCACAGTCCGCGGCGGTCCTGATGAACCCTCCGTTCACGTTGCCGGGCCGCCCTGTGGCGTGGGCCGAGCATGTCCTGCTCGCGTTCCCGATGGTGGCGCCCGGTGGTCGGCTCGTTGCGGTGGTCCCGCGGTCGGTCGAGTCCCGCCGGCACACCGTCATCGACCGGGTCCGGGACCTCGCCGACCGGCACGGGTCCCTCGAGTCGTTGCCGGATGACGCGTTCACGCCGTCCGGTACGGCGGTCCTGACGACCCTGGTCGTGCTCGAGGCCCCCGCGTGAGCGGGCTGCGGGTCGGCACAGGCGGGTACGCCCTGCCCGAGGAGTTCATCGTGGAAGCGTCCGCGATCTTGGCGAGACGCGGGGCCGGGAAGTCCTATGCCGCGCGGGTGATCGCTGAGGAGGTCCTCGCGGCCGGGCAGCAGCTGGTCACGATCGACCCGAAGGGCGACTGGTGGGGGCTGCGGTCCAGCGCTGATGGTGGCGGCGAAGGGTACCCGGTGGTCGTGTTCGGCGGTGAGCACGCCGACGTTCCGCTGCAGGAGACCGTGGGCGCGTTGATCGCTGACGTCGTCGTCGACCACAACGGGTCAGTGATCCTGGACCTGTCCGACCTGTCGAAGGCCGGGGCACGCAGGTTCGTCGGGGACTTCCTCGAACGCCTGTACTGGCGCAAGCGGACCCGGGACCGGCAGACCCCGCTCCTGGTCGTCATCGACGAGGCAGACGCGTTCATCCACCAGCGAATCCCGAAGGGTGGGGAGCGGTGCTACGGCGCGGTCGACACCCTCGTGCGGCGGGGTCGGGGTCGAGGCCTGGGCACGCTGCTCGTGTCGCAGCGGCCGGCGGTCATCGCGAAGGACGTCCTGACGCAGGTGTCGGTGCTCGCGGTGATGCGGACCGGGGGCCGGCCCGACATCCAAGCGATCGACGCGTGGGTGCAGGCTCACGGGGACGTCGAGGACGCCGCCGTGATGCGTGCGTCGTTGCCGACCCTGGCGACCGGTGAGGTGTGGCTGTGGGGGCCGTACCTCCTCGGAGGACTGCACCGGGTGATGGTCCGGCAGGCCCGCACGTTCGACTCCTCGGCGACGCCGGTCCCGGGGCAGTTCCGGGCTGTGCCGTCGCGGATGACGCAGGTCGACCTCGACAAGCTGGGGGAGCAGATCCGGGCGTCGGTGGAGGCCGCGAAGGCAGCGGACCCGAAGGCGTTGCGGGCACGGGTCGCTGAGCTCGAGGCCGCTGCCGCGCGGGCTGTTCCGGTTGTGGAGCGGGTCGAGGTACCGGTGCTGGACGCCGCGGCCGCGGCGGCGGTGCGGGAGGCCGGGATCGCGTTGCAGACCGGGTTGGGGCAGATGCAGGAGCAGATCGAGGCCTCGCTCGGCGCGGCGATCGCGGCGATCGCTCAACTGCTCGCGCCGCTGGACCGGCTGCAGGCTGAGGTGACCGAGGCGGGGGAGCGAGCGCGGCCTCGGCAGCGGGGAAGGGTCGAGGCGTTGCCGCGGGTTCCGTCACCTGCCCGGCCGCCGGCTGCAGCGCCTGCCCCAGCCGGTGACGGCCCGGTGGTGAAGGCCGGCGCCCGCCGCATCCTCGAGACGCTTGCGCGGCACCACCCGACCCGGATGACCCGGGCGCAGCTGGGCACCCTCGCCAAGTTCAAGGTCACCGGGGGGACGTTCACGACGTATTGGGGGGTCCTCAAGCGGGCAGGTTACGTCGAGGAGTCCGGCGGCGACGTCGGGATCACTCCTGCCGGGTTGGACTTCGTCGGGGTGGTCCCGGCGGAACCGTTGAGCACTGAGCAGGTCCTGGACATGTGGCGGGGTGCGCTCAAGGCCGGCGCGCGGCGGATGCTCGACGTCCTGGTCGACGCCTACCCTGAGCAGGTGGAGCGGGAGGCGTTGGCCGCGGCCGTCGAGATGACCGCGACCGGCGGGACCTTCACGACGTACCTGGGGACGTTGCGTCGCAACGGCCTCGTCGAGGTGACCGGGTCGAGGGTCCAGGCCGCTGACGCCCTGTTGATGGGGCCCCGATGAGACTGGTCCGCAAGCAGTACGGGGTGGTGCACCGCGGCTGCGGGCACGCCTGCGCGACGTCCCCGTCCCGCCACCACGCCGAGGTCCTGCGCGGCATCCTGAGCCGGGGTGGGTGCCACCAGTGGCGGGTCCTGGCGTACCGGGACAGCGAGGCGTTCACGGCGGCCGTTGAGGTGATCGTGGAGAACCCGCAGGGGTGCGAGGTGTGCCGGGTCGACCAGGACCGCGTGCTTGCCCTGATCGCTGCGTCCGGGCTGGTCCAGGTGCAGGAGTCGTGACCGAGCAGCAGCCGGTCGAGGCGGGCCCGGACCCGGGCGATGCGATGGCGCGGTTCAGTGAGGCGGTCCGGCTGGTCGGTCGGGAGATGAGCGGCGCGGGCGCTGCCATCGCCGGCATGTGGAGTCACCCCGCGAGTAGCCTGCTCAGCGACCTGGCCGAGGTGGTGCGGCGGCTTGAGGAGCAGCAGCGGCACGAGCAGTGGCAGCGGTCGGCGACGGACACCCGGTCCCCGTGGAACCTGAACGCTGCAGGCGACGGCGAGGTTGGGCCCGCCGAGTCGCCACGTGATCGGGCGCTGCGGGTGCGGCGCGAGCAGAGCACTGGCCCTGCAGGGCGACGACTGGACGGGCGGCGGGTGCGGCGGTAGCTGGTCCGACACGCCGAGCGGTCACGGGTGGCTGTGAATCCGTCGGAGGCCCCGAACTGTGTACCTCCCCGGGTGGGGCCGGTTTGGGGAAGTGCTGCCAGAACCGCTGCCAGGCCGTTCCCGATCCAGGGTGCCGCTGGGGGTATCGTTGCAGGTCAGCGGCTGGTGGGGCGGGTGGGGCTCGAACCCACGACCGACGGATTATGAGTCCGTGACCGGTTGCTGCGTGGGAATGCGTGGGAATGCATCGCTGCACGTCAGAGGCCATACGGCGGGTCGGATACCGCGCTCGGGCGCGTAGACGCGCGTTCGAAGTGCTGCCAGAACCGCTGCCAGCCGGTCACGCCACTGTGCACGCATGGTGGCGGCGTACCGTGTTGACAGGTCGACCCGGAGCGTTCGGTTCTCGCGCAGGGCTGGTTTCCCCCCGTGCCAGCCCGTTGGGCACCACCGCCGTCCGCTCTCGGGTCGACCGTCTGTCTCGGGGAAGGGACGCACGGTGGCAGGGCTCACGTCGGCGCAGGTCTGCGGTCGGGCGGGAATCACCTACCGGCAGTTGGACTGGTGGACCCGCGAGGGTTTGGTCGCCCCATCGGGCCTGGCCCCTGACCCGGCCGACGGACGGAGCGAGGCGACACCAGGGTCGGGGTACGCCCGCGTGTGGGCCCCCGACGAGGTCGAGGTGATCGAACGGATGGCGCGGCTGGTGAACGCAGGCCTACGGCCGGCGACAGCTGCCGTCGCGGCTCGCGGGGTGACGGAGATCGGGCCGGGCGTGCACATCCACGTCGAGTAGGACCCCCCAACGGGGTGCCAGGTCACACCCCACGTTGACGCCTGCGAGCGGCAAGGTCGTCCGTCCCCCACAGCGCATCGTCCATCTGCTCCGCGGCGCCGACAGCGAGCTCGGGCGCGACCTTCGTGTAGTGCACCGTCATCCCGATCGCGGCGTGCCCGAGGACATCCATCACCACCCGCGCCGGCACCCCCTGGGCCAGGAGCAGCGTCGCGCAGGTGTGCCGGGCGTCGTGCAGCCGGCGGGCGTCGACGCCGGCCGCCCCCAGCAGGTCCCGCCATTCCTGCCAGTCGCGACGCGAGTCGACCGGGGCACCTGACCGCTGCCCCCACACAAGGTCGATGCTGCGGGTGGCCCCGTCGACGTCCTGCACGGTCCAGCCCTTCCAGCGGCGACCCTCCTCGACCCGTTCGCGGTCCTGCTCGATGCGTCTGCGGCGCAGCGCATCGACCAGCGTCGCGGGCAAGGTGATGTTGCGGCGGGATGCCTCGGACTTCGGGCGGTCCAGGACCAGCCCGGATGTGCCGATCCGGCGGGGGCACAGGCCGGGGCGGCTCTGCTTGCACGACCAGGTCCCGCCGGGCCGGGGGTCGCAGCCGTGCCGGGCGAACAGACGCACCAACTCCCGCTCGACGCGCAGGGTGCCTGCGTCGAGGTCGACCATGTCCCAGGCCAGGGCCAAGGCCTCGCCCTGGCGCAGACCGACGGCGAACGCGACAGACCAGCGGGACTCGCGGCGTGTGCCGGCGGCCGCGACGAGGACCTTGCGGGCGTCGGCCCTGGTGAACGGCTGGATTGTGCGGGGCGGCGCTGAGGGGACGTCGACCATTGTGGTGATGTCGGCGGTCAGATGCCCCCTGCGGTAAGCGATCTTCAATGCGCGGCGCAGGACCCGGTGGGTGTGCGCGATCGTCGAGGGGGACCGGCCCTTGTCCCGCATCGCCTGCGTGACCCGCTCGAGGTGCTCGGGGCGGAGCCGGTCGAGGCGGACTCTCCCGATCGCCGGGACGACGTAGTTGCGCATCTTCTCCCGGTAGCCGGCCGCCGTCCGAGGCCGGACCCGGGTCGGGTCGAGGGTGTCGAGGTAGATGGTGAGCCAGGACTGCACGGTGAGGGAACCCGAGGTGGGCAGCGTTCCGGCGTCGCGGGCGCGGATCAGCTTGCGGCGCTTGAGTTCGACGTCGGCAGCTGTTGCCGCGGTCAGGTAGACCCGCTTTGGGCGGCCGGTGTCGTCGGTCCCGATCGGGACGACGGCACGCCAACGGCCGGTCACCTTGTCCTGGTAGACCGACCCGTCACCTCGGATGCGCGCCATGTCATCGTTGTCTCTACTGGCGTGACGTCTTCCGAGGACGGGCCTTCCTGGTAACCCCAAGCGGGATGGGGCCGGTGTCTGCGGCGTCAGTCTGCCTGACCCGGTTGTCGATCAGAAGCTGCAGGTACTGCATCAGCTGCCGGATGTCGGCTGTGGTCAGGACATCAGCCTCGGACCCGATCATGCGGACGACCCGCGGGCGGGGTTCGTCGACCGGCACGCCGATCGATCTGCCTGCTGGCCATGAAGACCTCGGCGACGGGGAGCCTGCCGGCCTTCGCCAACGCAAACAAGCCGGCGGTGGTCGGGGTGTCGACGATCCCAGATGTCAGGATCTGGCCGATCCGTCCACGGCTGATGGCGCCGCCGCTCAACTTTTCCATGTCTGAGAGCGACAACCCGTAGGTGTCTTTCGCGAGCTGGAGCAGCTCGGCAAGGTTCGGTGTGTCCATGCGGGGTCCGGTCCTGACTCATGGGGAGGGGCCGCCTCTCGTCTGGGCCTGACGGGGGCGGGGCGACTCCGGTCGGGGTGCAGCGTTGCACGTCAAGTCTAATCACGCGTAACGAGTGGTAAATAGTTGCAGTTAGCGTCTAATCAGCGTTGACGGTGCTGAGAGCCTGAGGGTACGCTCGCCGCGAGGGCCTCGGGGGAGTACCGCAGAGGGTGGCTGGTGTGAGCCGACAGTCGCCCCTGTGATCTGGGTGTGTGGCGCGTCACTCCGCGCTCATGCCCCGTCCCCAACAACATCACCCATCCGGGTCATTCACCACCGGAACGGGCATACCCATCGAATCGAGGAGTGAGGACCGTTGGCCCTGCACAGGGTGATCCCCGCAGACGAGCCCCCGGTGGAGCTCTACACCGTCCCCGAGGTCGCGGCGAAGCTGCGCAAGAGCGAGCGAGCTGTCTACGACCTGATCGCACAGGGTCGGCTGACCGCCGTGAACGCAGGGCTGGGCCGGAAGCGCCCCCAGTTGCGGATCAGGCCAGACCACCTGCGCGCCTACATCGAGTCGTTGGAGACGACGGCATGAGCGCGGAGCGCACGGACACCCAGGCCTGGCCCCGCAGAGTCGGAGCAGTCGACTTCGGGGTGTCAGTGACCCGGGGTGTGCTCCTCGACGGCCCGACCGTGGAATCCACCGTCGTGGTCGACCTGTCACCGTTGCTGCTGCAACGGCTGGTCGCGTTGGCCGCCGACGGCAAGGCGCACACGCTGCTGTCGACACTCGAGTCGGCCGCCGATGACCGAGTCCGGGCCCTCACCCTGCTGCTCGGGGACCCCCACCTCCACGAGGTGTGCTCGCTGACCCTGGACCCGCTGCAGGTTCACCGAGTGATCTCCGCGCTGGTCGACGCCGCTGACGTACCGCGGTGCCGGCGGGACGTCGGCCCGGGGCAGTTCTGCCTCGAGATGGTGCCGTGCCCGGTGCACACCGACAGGGACGACCGGTGACCGCGGACGTCCAGGCCCCGGTGTACGAGGAGGTTCTCGCTGACCTTCACCGTGCGCCCGAGCCGGAGCCGGACCGGTACACGATGGAGACGTGGGGCGGGTTGGTCCGCGACGCTGAGGCGTCGGCAGCAGCGATGATCGAGTTCGCCAATCGGGTGCTGATCCCCCGTGGGCTGCTGCGGCAGGCCGTTGAGGTCACGCAGCGGTGGCTGGTCGCGGTCGAGGCCGTCGCGCAGGCCGGGAGCCTGCCGGCCGCGCTGCGGACCGTCGAACCACCCGATGTGATCACGGCGTGTGTCCCGGGGAAGAAGACCTACCGGGTGCACGAGACCCGCCTCGATGGCGGTGCGACGTATCTGCTCGGGCAGGACGGTCTGACAAGGGTCGACTCGTGATCACCGCGGCTCTGGGCCTCGTGACCCCGACCGGGGTGCTGGTGTACGACGGGCCACCGCACACCGAGGAGTGGTTCGCCGTCCGTCGCAGCGGGATCACCGCGACCGACGTGCCGGCGATCACCGGAGACTCGAGGTACACGACGGCCCGGCACGTCTACCTCGACAAGCACGGCGCCCTGCCCGACCTCGGACAGGACGAGAACGAGGCTGCACTGTGGGGCACCGTCCTCGAGGAGCCAGTCGCGCAGGTGTGGGCGCAGCGCCACGCCGTGACGGTGAACCCGGTCGGGATCCTGGCCCGTGTGGGCGTCCGACATCACCTCGCGTCCCTCGACCGGTTGGTGGAGGTGTGCCCTGACGGGGACGGGGCCGGGGTGTGTGGCCTCGAGGTGAAGACCCGGTCAGCGTTCGTCGCAGGGTCCTGGCGGGACGACATCCCCGACGACGTCCTCGCCCAGGTGTTGTGGCAGCTGCACGTGACGGGGCTGCCACACATGCACATCGCGTGCCTGATCGGTGGGCAGCGGCTGGTCGAGTTTCGCGTGGACGCCGCCGAGGACGCCGAGGTGATCGCGTTCGTCGTCGAGCAGGTCGAGCGGGTGTGGGCGTGCATCGAGCGGCACGTGATGCCCGACGTCGACCCGACGCCTGCCCTCGGCCGGCTCCTGGACGCATTGCACCCTGACCGGTCCGGTGACGCGGTGATCGACGCGGACAAGGCTGCGGCCCTGGTCGGGGCGTACCGGGACGCGGCGGCCGCTGAGAAGGCCGCTGTAGCAGCGAAAGACGTCGCGCGGGTCGCGTTGGTCGACGCGATGGGCGCCGCGGCCCGGCTCCTGGCCGACGACGAGGATGGCCAGAGGCTGGTCGCGACCTACCTGCCACGGTCGCGAACCACCGTGTCCGCGAAGGTGCTCCGCTCCGACCCCGAACTGTGGGAGCGGGTCACAGCGGCAGGGGCAGTGACCGAACCGCGGTGGCGGCAGATCGCCCTCACCAACTGAGCAACAACCCAGGGGACCGGACAACGGAACGGAGCACCAACGATGAGCAACCTTCGTACGCGAGCAGGGCAGACGGGCAGGCAGGACGTCGCCACCCGACCCGGACCGGAATCGCTGCCCTCGCTGATCGAGCGGATGCAGGGCGCGTTCGAGAGGGCGGCACCCCGCGGCGTCGAGGCCGTGCAGCTGGTCCGGGACGCACAGACCTGCCTGCGGACCATCCCCAACCTCGACCGGTGCGAGCCGGCGACTGTGCTCGGTGCGTTGATGACGGCCGCGCAGTTGGGCCTGCGGCCAGGTGTCCTCGGGCAGTGCTGGCCGCTGCCGTTCTACGACGGCAAGTCGCGGACGTACAAAGCGCAGTTCGTGCTCGGGTACCAGGGGATGATCGAGCTCGCGTACCGGTCGCCGCTGACCCGATCGATCGTCGGCCGCACCGTGTACGAGAACGACCTGGAGTGGGACGTCCAGTTGGGGACCGAGGACCGGATCGTGCACCGGCCCCTGCTCGACGGGCCCCGTGGGAAGGCGATCGCCTACTACGCGGTCCTCAAGACCGCCAACGACGGCCACATCTTCTTCTGGATGAGTCACGCCGACGCATGCCGGCACCGCGACCTGTACGCCCCGAAGAACCGGGAGGGCCGGATCGTCGGGCCGTGGGCGAAGCCAGAGGACTCCCCGGAGTTCGAGGCGATGGCCGTCAAGACGACCGTCCGCTACCTGCACAAGTGGGTAGCGAAGTCCACGGCACTGGCCACGGCGATCGAGGTTGACGGGACCGTGCGCGTCGATGCGTCCCCGGATGTGCCCGCGATCGAGGCGTCCCAGCATCCCGAGCCCGCCGAGGCTGGCGGCCCGGTGGAGGGCATCGTGGAGCCCAGCGAGTACGACCCGACCAATGACCCGGGGTTCGGTGAGCAGTGACCGCCGCCGTCGGCATGCCCGAGGTGTCCAGTCAGGCTGTACGGCTTGTCCAACGACAAGTCCTGATGGACGTGACCCAGTGACGACGATCGGGGTGGACCCCGGTGCGCGGTGGACCGGGATCGTGGTCCGGTCCTCCGCGGACCTGTGGTGGCACATCGTCATCGACCGGGACGACTGTGACGGGTGGCCGGGATACCTCGACGCGGTCGAGACCGGGATGCAGGCCGCCAGTCGTGAGGCCCACGGAGGCCCTGACCCTGTGACGTGGCGGGTGGAGAGCGTCGTCGGACCGGTCGGGTATGAGTTCGTCCGGCCGGCTGACCTGATCGGCCTCGGCATCACCGAGGGGTGGGTTCGGCGGGTCGTGACCGTGGTCGACCCGTGGGCGCAGCCCGTCCTGGTCCGCCCTTCAGGGCACGGGCACAAGCCCCTGTCGACCTACCCGCGGGCGCTCGTCACCGATACCGAGGCACGTTACGCAGACCGGCACCGGTCCTGGCACAGGCCGGCAGGGCAGAACGCTGTGATCCGGCACGCAAGGTCAGCGTGGGATGTCGCCGGCCCTAACTGGTTGACCGAGCAGGCCGCTTTGGCGGTGGCTCAGGCCGGCGCCGAGCCCACGCGGCACCGACGCAGACCCCGCAGGAGGGCGACGTGAACGATTGGCGGCACCAAGCTGAGTGCCGGGACGAGGACCCCGAACTGTTCTTCCCCATTGGCAACACCGGTGCCGCGTTGAGGCAGATCGACGAGGCCAAGGCTGTGTGTCGCCGCTGCCCTGTGACGGCCATATGCGGGCGGTGGGCGCTCAGGACGGGCCAGGCAGCGGGGGTCTGGGGTGGCCTGTCCGAGGACGAGCGGCAGGCGATGAAGCGGTCCATCCAGCGGCGCGGCCGTTGGTCGGCGTTCGTCGCCGGGAGCTGTTGAGCCCGCCGGGGGTGGGCGGGGTGGCCCGCCGTCCACCCCCGGCTGCCCGGCGTGTCGCGAGTATGATCGGACTTGTCAAGACGTCTAGTGTGACTGCACGCTAGGCGGAATAGTCGGCCCCCAGCGCGACCGGACAGAAGCGCCAGGGGCCGAGGCCCACCACCTCCGCCGAACCGGAAGGGGGGCTCACCACGTGAGTCTAACGACCGCAACGACATCCACGAGCCCGCTCGAGTGGGCATGGCAGCAGCCGTGCGGGTCAGGGTCCGCGAAGGTGGTCCTGGTCTGCCTTGCACGGCACGCCAACACAGACGGCGTCGTGGCGGTGTCGCTGCCGGAGCTGGCCGCCGAGACAGACCTGACGATCCGCACTGTGCACCGCAACCTGCAGATGCTCCGCGGCCGCGGCCTGGTGTCCTGGACGCAGCCGCATGCCCGGGCATCTAACCGGTACCTGCTCCACCTCTCCGGCCCTGGCCGTGCGACGGCTTGAGGCGCATCGTGGATCAGCTGCCTTGGGTGAAGGTGTCGACGGAGGTGATCCGGGACTCTGGGCTCACGGTCGTCGCGCGACTGCTGTACGCCGTGATCGCCTCCTATGCCGACCTGCAGACGCTCGAGGCGACCCTGCTGCGCTCGACGCTGGCCAAGGCTGTCGGCAAGTCGCGGGACACCGTTGACCGGGCTGTGGCGGATCTGGTGAAGGCGGGTCTGCTCGAAGTCACCAATCGCCGGAACGACAGCGGCGTGCTCGTGGCCAGCACGTTCCGGTTGACGCCTCCTCGGGAGACAAACCAGCAGGCCGCAGGTATGGGCACTGGTGCCCATACCCCTGGGGGCACGAATGCCCCCACCCCAGGGGGTATGGGCATGGATGCGGGTACGGGTATGGGCACCGGTGCGGGTATGGGCACTGATGCCCATACGGGTGGGGGCACCGGTGCGGACACGGTATGGGCACCGGTGCGGCAAGGGTATGGGCATGGGTGCGGCAAAGAACTAGAACCACTTAACGAGAGCCAAGGAACGAGAGAGACCCTCATCCCCGAGCCTGACGGCTCGGGGGTCAGCGAGACGACCCGGCAGACCCTCGAGGACCACTTCGCCGAGTTCTGGGCCGCCTACCCCCGCAAGGTCGGCAAGCAGAACGCGCGCAAGGTGTGGGACCGCAAGCGGCGCGACACCCCCATCGCGGTCATCCTTGCCGGCGCCCGCAGGTACCGGGACGACCCGAACCTGCCGGAGGAGAACTACCGACCCCACCCGTCGACGTGGCTCGCCCGCGGCGGGTGGGAGGACGACCCCTGCCCGCCCCGCCGGGCCACCACCGGTCCGGTCAACGGCTCGGCCAACGGTGCCCGCCTCTCGACCACCGATCAGCGCATGGCGCAGGCCCAGGCCGTGAAGGACCGATTCAGGGCCAGGCAACAGACCGATCAGCGACCACTGACCACAGGAGACCGGACGTGAACTTCGAAGACACCGTGGACGTCCTGACCAAGTGCGCGGCGTTCGACCAGCGCACCGTCGGGGACGGCGACGCCGCAGCCTGGCATGAGGTGCTCGGCCCGTTCGACGTGCAGGACGCGCTGCGCGCCGTCACCGCCTGGTACACCGAGCACAGCGACCAGCGGGCCATGCCAGCCGACATCCGCCGAGCCATCCTGGCCATCCGGGCTGACCGCCTGGACCGGGTCCGCGACGACGAGCTGATGGCGGACGTCGACCCCAACGTCGACGTCCACCGTTACCTCGAGGTGCTCCGGGCCCGCCGCGCTGCCGTCCTCGCCGGAACCGCCGTCACCGACGCCCTCGCTATCACGGCCGGCCCTCAGTGACCCACGACGACGAGCCACCGCGGACTGAGGGCCCGCACGCTGGCCGTGACGCCCGGGCACTGCCGCACGACCTGGCCGCGGAGCAGTCAGTCCTCGGCGCGATCCTGCTGTCCCGGGGAGCGGTCCTGCATGAACTGGCAGCCACCCTGGATCCCGGTGACTTCTACGTACCCAGGCACGAGACGGTGCTGCGGGCCATGCTCGCCATGTACGCCGCGGGGGACCCGATCGACGCGGTCACCGTTGCCGGGGAACTGCGTGAGGCCGGCGACCTGAACCGGGTCGGTGGCGCGACCGCTCTGCACGACCTGCTCGAGTCGGTCCCGACGACAGCCAACGCCGGGTACTACGCGCGGATCGTGCACGAGCGGGCCGTGCTGCGTCGACTGGTGCAGGCCGGCACCAAGATCACACAGTTGGGGTATGCGACCGACGGCGGGGAGGTCGCGGCGATGGTGGCCGCAGCTCAGGCTGAGGTCGCAGACCTCGACCCGTCCTCGGGTGGCGCCGGCCTGGTCCGTGCCGCGGACGCCTTGACCGCGACGACCGACATGCTCGAGGAGTACGCGAAGGCGACCGGTGAGATCCGGGGCGTGCCTACCGGGTTCGCCGACTTGGACCGGCTCACCTCGGGGCTGCACCCTGGCCAGCTGATCATCATTGCTGGCAGGCCGGCATCGGGCAAGAGCGCCCTCGCCCTCGACCTGGCGCGGTCAGCCGCACTTGGCCACAAGGTGCCCACGGCAGTGTTCGGACTGGAGATGCCGAACTCGGAGACGATGCTGCGACTGATCTCCGCGCAGGGCCGGATCCCGTTGCAGAACCTGCGTACCGGCCGGATGACCGACCGGGACTGGGACCGGTACTCGCAGGTGTGGCCGTCGATCGAAGAGGCCCCCCTGTGGTTGGACGACGACCCGGCCGTCACACCCGCCGCGATCATGGCGCGGTGCATGAGGTTGAGGGCCCAGCACGGCCTCGGCCTGGTCGTCGTCGACTACCTGCAGCTGATGTCCTCTGGGCGGCGGGTCGAGTCCCGCCAGCAGGAAGTCAGCCAGTTCTCCCGGGCCCTGAAGCTGGCCGCGAAGAAGCTCGAGGTTCCGGTCGTCGCTCTCTCCCAGCTGAACCGGGGCCCGGAGATGCGCAACGACAAGCGGCCCATGCTGGCCGACCTGCGCGAGTCAGGCTCGATCGAACAGGACGCCGATGTAGTGATCCTGGTCTACCGGGAGGACATGTACGACAAGGAAACCCCCCGCGCCGGTGAGGCCGACCTGATCGTGGCCAAGCACCGCAACGGTCCGACCGACACCGTCACGGTCGCGTTCCAGGGCCACCACTCCCGGTTCGTGGACATGGCCTCCGACATGGGCCGCCCAGCGAACCAGCACATCCCCAGCACCGTCTTCGGCCTCTACCCCCAAGACTGAAAGGGACCGGACACCCCATGCACGCCAACACCAGGGCCACACAGGACCCGACCTACGCCAAGCGTTGGCGTCTGGACCATGCCCGTAACACGCCCCGCCAGATCGACCCAACGGCCACCCGCAAACACCTGGAAGAGCTCATGGCCGCAGGGTTCACCGTCCGCGGTATCGGCGCTGTCACGGGGATCAGTCCAGCGTCCGTGTCGCGATTGGCCCGCGGAACCTACGTCACCGTCAGGCGCAGCACCGCGACGAAGATCCTCGCGGTGCAGCCGGCCATGCTGCTCGACCGGCCCGACCAGGCGGGGCTGGTCCCGGCCGTAGGGACACGACGCCGGATCAGAGCGCTGCTGGCCATCGGATGGCGACACCAGGATCTGACCCCACGCCTGGGGTACCAATCCGGCGTGGCCCTGAGCCGTCCCGGCACGATGATCGAACAGTGGAAACACTCTGCGGCCGTGAGGGTGTACGACGAACTGTGGTCGACGCCTGGGCCATCCGAGGTCGCCAGGGCACGTGCCGCCCGAGCCGGGCACGCCCCGCCCCTGGCGTGGGACGAGGACACCCTCGACGACCCGGACGCCGTTCCCCACGACTGTGTCCGCCGCGGCGAGCAGGTCGACCTCGACGACGTCGCTGAGCTGGTCATGGTGTGGAAGATGACCACTGCTGAACTGTGCAACCGCCTCGGGCTCAGGAGGGACACGCTGAGGGCAGCGATTCGTCGCGCCGGCCGCGCGGACATCGCTGACGCGTTGAACGAGAACAACATTCGGGAAGGGCTCGTGTCGACGCCGCTGACCACACGCAGGCGCCGCCGCAGAACGGCCGCGGCATGACCGGTTTCGCGGGGCTCACACTGCACACCTCCACGTTGGTACCCGACGGCCTCATGGTCGTCGTCAATGGCTCCCGCCTGGTGGTCGGGGTGACCGACAGCGAGATCCAAGAGGCCGCCCATCGGATCGTCCGGTCGGGCCTCTCAGACGTCCTGCGCTGGCTGGACCAACCCGAGCACACAGGCCGCCAACTGCTCGCCGCCATCACCGGAGACGGGAAGCCATGAACGACTTCAACCTCAACCATCCCGGGGCCTGCGACCAGGTCATGGCGTTGCACGGGCTGGTCACGGACCTGGTCATGGCCGCCGTCCACCACCCCGCCCCGGAGTGGCTCACCGATGACCTGTGGACGCGGCTGCTTGCTGCAGCCAACCTCACCGCCGACCCCCGCGGCAACGAACTCGCCAACCAGGAAGGACTCGACCTGTGACAGGGCCATCCTCAACCCCCGCCCCAGTGGACCACCGGCCCCGCCTGAACTACCACGGCGACGTCTCAGCAGCCGTCGGGCAGCTCATGGGCCCCAACCTGAACGGTGAACTGCTCGTACTGGACTCCACGGAGTACGACCCGGTGACCGACACCACCGTCGCCCGGTTCCGGTACGCCCGGGTTGAGGACCTCGCTTCGCCCGGCGGGACGCCGTGACCGTGCAACCCGCGAGCCGCATCGCGGGCGTATCCGTCCCGATCGACCAGGTGAAACCGAACCCGCGGAACATTCGCCGGTCAGGTCCCGGCGATCTGGACGATTTCGCCGCGTCGGTCCGCGCTCACGGCATCCTGCAACCCCTCATCGTCGAGGACGTCGCCGGTGACTACATCGTGATCGCCGGGCATCGGCGGTTGGCGGCTGCCCGCCGCGCCGGCCTCACCCACGTCCCGTGCCTGATCCGTGACGGGGCAGCACAGTCACGGGTGACCGCGATGATGCTCATCGAGAACGTCCAACGCGCCGACCTGCACCCCATCGACGAGGCCAACGCCTACCAGCAGCTGCTGAACGACGGGTGGACCCGCGGCCAGATCGCGGCGGCGACCGGGGTCAGGATGTCCCGGATCGCTGCCCGCCTGGACCTGCTGCATCTGCCCGCACAGGTCAAGGCGATGGTCCGCGCGGGCACCCTGCCTCTCGGCCAGGCCGGTGAACTGGCCCGGCAGGTGAAGGCAACCAGGACAGGGGCTACCAATGTCCGGCCCGAACGGTGCAAGCCACACCTCGTCGGGTCGCACCCCCTCGCCGAGAAGGCCCGCCTCGCATGTGACCTGGCCGGCCACTCCACCAACGGCCGGATCGGCACGGTCGCGTGCGGCGCGTGCTGGGAGAACACGATCCGACATGACGCTCGAATGGGGGGATCGTGACCGAGCTGCAGCTGGACCTGTTCGGTGAGGTCGAGGCGCAGGCCGCCGCGGACGAGGCAGCCGCGGCCGAGAGAACTGCACGAGTAGCGACACGGGCCCGTCTGCGCGCCGAATGGGAGCAGATCGTCCAGTCCTGGCCGGACGGTACCCCGGTCACGTGGACGGCCCCCTGGGACTGCGCAGACGGTACCCCCCGAGGTGCGACCGTGCCCGCGTTCCGGTGCCCCTGCTGCGGTGGCGTGGAGGTGAACGAGTTCCTCCTGGACAACAACCACTGGACGGGGGCCGAGGACTACATCCGCCGGGCCTTGTCGGGTGAGGGTCAGCGCACCCACTGTTGCCGACTCGAGCTCCTGGACTCGCAAGCGACGTCGCTGTGGTCCAGGACGGTGTGCAGGGCACGGATCTGCTCGAGGTGCGGCCGCCCGAACACCCACCCGGACCGGGTGTGGACCCGGATCAGCGGGGACCACGACGGTGCCGAGCACTGCGACTGCGGCTGCCACGAACACACCGAATGCGACACCCCCGACAGGTGCATCCCGCTGATCCTTGCGATCGCGGAGACGTACCGGGAACACGCCGAGGCCCATCACATCCCGCGAGCCCGGTGGCAGTGCGGGCACCACCTGGCGGTGTCCGGGGTCGCCGTGAAGGTGGTCTCCGTGTCGTACCCGCCGACCCCCGAACACTCCGTCCGGTATACCGCGAAGAGCAGCACGGGCGAGGTGGTGTGGGACGAGACGTGGAACCGCACGCGCAAGAAGTGGACCACCATGGTCGACGTCACCCGGGACCGTGCCCGATGAGCGGACAGCAGACCCTCATGCCCGCACCCGAGGAACCCGCTGCGCCGCCGCTCACCGAGGCCACGGTCCTGGACCTGGTCGAACGGCACTACGCCCGGCCAGGCAACGGCGGTTCGGGGGAGTTCGCCGTCCTCCGGCAGGTCCGCAACGCCGCCGGGTTCTCAGCCACCCGAACGTTCGACGCGGTCGTCGTCGGCCTGTGGCCGTCCCGCGGTCACGAGCTGCACGTCATCGAGGTGAAGGTGTCCCGCTCGGACTGGCTGCGCGAGCTACGGGACCCGAAGAAGGCAGACGACGCCGCATCGATCGCGGACCGGTTCAGTGTGTGCGCACCGAAAGGGGTGGTGAAGCGCGAGGAACTGCCGGCGACGTGGGGCCTGCTGGAGGTCATCACCGGCCCCGACGGCTCCAAGCTGCGGGTCGCCCGGGCCGCGCCGCTGCTGCACGACCCTGAGCACGTCAAGGCCCCGATCCCGCGGGGACTGCTCGTCGCGATGCTCCGCGCGGCCGGCGCCGTCCCCGACCCCGAGCCGCCGTCGGAGAGGTACGTTGCGCAGCGCGTCGCTGAGGCCCTGACCCGGGAGCGGGAGCGGAACGAGGCGCTGATCGTGTCGCACCGGGAGAACGCGGCGCGGGCGCAGCAGGACCTGCAGGCGTTCCGCATGGCCTCGGGTGTGTTCTGGTCGACACCCGAGCAGCGCGACCGTGCCGCAGCGCAGGTCCGGGCAGCGTTGGCCCGTGACCGTGCCCCGACTGAGGCCGCAGATGCGCTACGGGCCGCAGCCCTGCAGATCGAGCGGATGGCGGGAACCGTCCGGAACCGCTCCGACGAGGTTGACCGGATGATGACCGCCGTCACGGCAGGAGGCAGCGATGCCCGCGACCACTGAGGGAGTGGCCCGGACAGCCGAGGTGTCCGCGTGTGGTCGGTACCGGTGGACCCTCACCCGGTCCTGGGCCCCAGGCCCCCGCCTCACGTTCGTGATGTTGAACCCGTCAACGGCTGACGCCGCGACCGATGACCCGACGATCCGCCGGTGCATCGGGTTCGCCCGCCGCATGGACCTCGCCGGTATCACCGTCGTGAACCTCTACGCCTACCGCGCCACCCAGCCCGCCGACATGCTCGCCGCGGAGGACCCGGTCGGCCCGTTGAACGACGCCGTCCTGGTCCTCGTGGCGCGGGCAGCTGCCCGGGACCGCTCCCCGCTGGTTGCTGCCTGGGGGGCTCGTGCCGGGCAGGACCGCGTTGACCGGGTGCTCGCCCTGCCCGGGTTCGACGCACTGGTCTGCCTCGGGGTCACCTGGGCGGGGCAGCCCCGGCACCCGCTCTACCTACCCGGCGACGCCCAGCTGCAGCCCTGGCCGCAGGGACGGGCACCACAGGACCCAGGCAGTCCGACGTGAGGCCGTCTCTGGGACCCCGCGACCTCACCGCCGCTCGCGCATGGGTCCACCTCACCCCCGGGCTCAACGACGAGGCCCTCGCCCGGCGTCTCGTCGCCGACCGGGCCGGGGGCCGCTGCGAACTCTGCGGAAAGGCCGGGCACCTCGACTGGTCGCACCGTCGAGCCCGAAAGCATGGCGGCCCCTGGGCACCCTCCAACGGGATGCACCTCTGCCGGCGCTGTCACTCCTGGGCCGAACACGAACCGGTCCTAGCTGATGCCGGCGGCTGGCGGATCGTTCACCGCGACCCAGTCCCCGGCGAGATCCCTGTGTGGCTCGGCGCAGGCGTGATCCCCTGCGGCTGGTACCTCCTCGGCGACGACGGCCTGCCCGTCTGGGTCACATCGGAGGGAACACCCCGACTGCCAGCATGGTCGGCATGACCGAGATGTCTAAGCAAACTAGATGACGTGACCATTCAGACGGTACAGTCGTCCTCGTGATTGATACCACTGGGAAGGCGGAGGGCCTCGCCATGCGACCTGCAGTTTCCCCAGCACCACCCTCGCCACCGGACAGGATCCGTCTCGACCAGTACGGGTACGTCGCACAGGCCCCAGACCGCGCCACAACCCCCCGGATCACGGTCGAGACGTGGGCCAGCATCAACCTGGTCACCGTCCTGTGCCCCGTCGGTGACCGCCGGCCGGACTGCCACGCAGCCGACAACCTGTGCATCACCCACCCCGTGAAGAGCATCCGGCCCGGCGATGCGCTCGTCATCGGCCGCCGCGGCGAGATCCTCTCCCGGGCCGTCTACCGGGTGGTCGCTGCAGGGCCAGACACCTACGACATGGCCAGGGTGACCTGCTGATGAACGTGTTGCCGCACGTCCACTGGACGCAGCACAGCACCCTGACCCACAACGCCACGTTCATGGCCGTCACCCACTCCTGTCGGTGCGGCGCAGTGAGGTCCACCATCACCGAGGACGGCGTCACCGTCCGGCACGACTGGGAGTCCAGCACCCCAGGCCTGTCGTTCCGCGCCGCGGCCTGGTGGTACGGGTGGCGGATCACCGCCGCCATCATCTGCCTGACGTGGCTGGCGGCCGCGGCCATCCCACCGGCGAACGCAGGAAGACGCCAGGACACCGTCTGCCCGCCCGGGTATCTCCCCCGCGAGGTCCGCATCGACCACCAGCGGCTGGAACCTGACCCCGACGCGTCCCTTTCGCCGGTGGTCGTCCCCAACCCGTGGCCTGAGGACATGCCACCAACCGCGGCACCGGACCGCCGCTACCTGGTCGCACTGGCCTGTGTGCGGCCCCTCACCTCGACCGAGATCAACCAGCCGCCTTACGCCCGGAAGGCCACCCCATGACCGGATACCACCACCGGACCAGCTTCACCGTCCAGACCGCGGACCTGCGCAACGCACTGACCGCCGTTCAGGAGCACCGGTCCCAGGACCCTGAGGCGCCCGCCGTCCTGCACCGCGTCAGGCTCCTCATCGACCCCACCACGCAGAACGTCTACGTGATGGCGACCGACCGGTACAGCGCAGGCCTGGCCGTCGTGTCCATCTGGTCCAACGACTACGCAGGGGACGACGAGCAGACACCGGTCGACCTTGGCCCACACGACATCGAGAAGGTGCTCGCCGTGTTCCGACCGGAGAAGGACCACGGCGACGACCTGATGCGCATCCGCACGGTGCAGGTCGCTTCCGGTCTGCAGATGACCATCACCGACGAGTCGGGTCTGTTCCCCGACGCCGACATGGAACTGAAGCTGCCGCTGCTGCCACCGGCCGACAACTTCCCCGACGTGCGACGCCTCATGGCCGCCTCGATCGGGAACGCGGACCTGATCACTGGCACGGTCGCCGAACCGACGGTGATGCGCCCGGTCCTGGTACAACGCATGGTGAAAGCCGCCCGCACCTACGGTGCGCCGCTGTCCTGGTCACCGACCAGTGAGGCCCGCACGGCGCTGCTCGCAGAGGTGGGCGAGTCCTTCGTCGGGCTCCTCATGCCGATCAAGCCGGATGACAGCTCACAAGCGCTGGCATCTGCTGCGCGCCTCGCGTGGTCGGCCAGGCTCCCGGAGCCGTTGTCGACGCCGGTCCCGATGCCCGTCGACCACACCGAGGACGAGGGTGAGGAGGGGAATGAGGACGGTTCTGAGTCCACCCTGACCGACACCGACCGTGACCTACTCCACGAGGCAGCGGAGCTCGTCGTCACCACGCAGTTCGGGTCAGCTTCGATGCTGCAACGCAAGCTGCGGGTCGGCTTCGCCAAGGCCGGCCGACTCATGAATCTCCTCGAGGATCTCGGAGTGATCGGCCCCCAGGACGGCACGAGAGCACGCGAGGTGCTGGTCCAGGAGGAAGCACTGCCCGCGCTCCTGGCCCGCATCGACGAGGACGGGGCCCCGTCGTGAGCGTCGACACCGACGCTGAGGCCGGTGGCCAGTCATGACCGCCTCCGCCCTCACGGCCCTGCTCGGGTGGGCTGCTCTCGCCGGCGGCATCGCCCTGCTGGTCGCCGATCTGGCCTACCACGCACTGCGGGCGGTGGCGTGATGGCCTGCACCGACGAATGCTGGGCCCCGGTCCCGTGCCCGTCCTGCGGGAACGAACTGCCTCCGCGTGGCCGGTCCGTGCCGATGGAGTACAACATGCCGCAGTGCTGCGAGAACAACAGGTACATGCCGGGTAACCGACGGCACCTGTGGAGCGAGCACGACGACTGCCGCCACTACAGCGACGCGGCTGGATGGGCTGCACATGTCGCCGCCTGCCAGCGCTGTCGCGGCGACGAGGACGCGTCGTGACGTCCCCGCTGGAGGTCGCCTGCCCCCTGTGTGGGGCCGCCCCGTG